>Ga0116227_10008946_pt1 | contig 18482 bp, 21 predicted proteins | sample S1TSphgellanicum_FD_89693 | JGI IMG/M metagenome (GOLD analysis project Ga0116227, IMG submission 89693) | Host-associated microbial communities from peat moss isolated from Minnesota, USA - S1T2_Fb - Sphagnum magellanicum MG | ecosystem: Host-associated > Plants > Peat moss > Unclassified... | reverse complement strand
GCAGGCTCCAGTGGTTCCTCCGATGGTCCTTCCTGAAGATGTACTAGGTCATGTTAAGATCTGAAATGCCAGTGGCCTACTCATCAACCAAGACCACCTTCCCCTAATGACAATGACCTTACAAGGATTTGCCAATGTCTAAGTTCCTAATTTTGTTGTGTTGTCAATGATTCATCAAGAAGAGAATAGGTTAGACATCACACCATTACACTGTCCATTACACCAAACTCTAGACCTGAAGTTACTATAAGAAGCAGATTTTTGGCAGTTCAATTTCATATACAACCCGGCCATTGCAAGCCCCTTTAAAGTCAGAGCAGAAGAAGGTTGTGGTGTACTATGGACCAGAAACTGCCCGTCAAATGATGCATAACCATTTGCAATATAGCTGACAATTTGATCTTTCATCATTGGATCTGCAAACACAACCACAAGTAACATGAAGCTATTGAGCCTATTCTATTCTACTGGGGGAACATGTGGTCTTACCTGTGAAAAGTTGCTATAAAGACTATATCATAGATACTCCTTTTGGTTTGCAGAACATCTGCTAAGCAAGCTGCAGAAAGGTGTCATCTTAAAAGTTTCAATTGTTCAAGGGTACCTTACCTGCTCAATTTAGGGTTTGACTTTGAATCTTGAACAAATCGTAATTGAAGGATCACTGTCCTCATTCTAACAAGCAGTCTAATATTTGCACCAATAGGTCTGTGCATACACAACACTGACCTTGAGAGATCGATCTGCCATCATTAGCCATGATCATCACTAGCTCACCCTGCACACCAGACACAAATTATTAACATCTAGTATTATAAAATAGAACTTAGACCCTGCAAAAACTCTTGAAATGAATTGACTAAACTGGCATTTTCGAGTTGTTAGAATGAGGTGTATATCTGACAGCCACATTACAATAAATCTGCACAGTTTTGCTCTCCTCTCATAATGGTAAACATTATAAAAGCACATTTACCCATAACAACCTCTGAAAGATTAAAAGACTTACTCTGCGACCCTTCTCATCCATGGGCACACAGTCAATGGCTAGCTTGCTGTCACAGTCATCTGCAGTTATCATATACTCTGGCTGTCCTGCCCCTGTCACTCCAATCATTAATTAGAATCTCTATGAATAGATAACTCATACTGCTAAGTGATGATTTGCAGAATCCAGACTGGTTTCCTGCATTCCAATAAACAATAGATTTTGAACATAAAAGCAGACTTCATTTTTGGGAGTGTACCAAGGGGTCTTTTCTGTATCACTCCAAGGTACCAACCATTTTAGTCATTCTAGAGAGGAAATATGCAAAAGACTGACCCAAAAAAAACCTAGTAACAGCCAGAAATCTGTCAGCAGGCAAACACCAGGGAATCTGCAGGAGGTAAGAGGAGATTGAAGAGTACCCTCAATGTCAGTTCTACTGCCATCTGGAAGGTGCCGAACCCACTGCAGTCCAAGAATAATTAGTCAACCACCCAGGTCAGACATATATTAAATTCCATATGAAGCACACAAAGTTGTATGCACTATAAGTCTCAAAACTACATTCTTTTGTTTTGAAACAAGCAGGGTGGTCTGCAATAAGACCTGGAAGATGCAAAGAGTCGTTCCATTAACAGGGTAGCCACATGCCGTTAACCGGCCACCCAAAACAGCATCACCCACTATTATAAGGCCCTCTATTCCTGGTAAAGAGTCACCTTCTGCAAAACCCAAATCTCTTTGTCTCATAGGTTAACACCAAAGTATTTCGCACAAAAATATCTCAAGATGGTCACATGTAAAATATCTTATCATGCTGTCAATTATAACAATAATCAGTAACACATCTATCATGTCTACACAGGTACAGTGCTTTTAATCAATAGCCAGGGATGTCCTTTAAGCTGCATAATCAAAACCAACATACTGTTACCCAGTGCATGTCCACGCACTCTCCACAACTAAGTTATCTGTCATCTAAAGTGTTTCCACTAAATAGTCATTGTCACCAGTAATAGGATTAGAGTAATGTGGCTCACCTGCAGTGCTTGAAAAGCTGGGCCTTTCAGTCAGATTGGGCAGATGAGGACCAGCATAAAATCTGTCAAGATGTGAGTCTTGCTCATGGCCTCTGGGGAGTGGCACATAACCCTCTGGATTACTGAAACGCTCTGCTGCCTGACCACCCATTGACTCATGCCACACAGGGGCTTGAGAGTTGGGGTGTTGTCTGTTGGTCACACAGATCCACACAACAGTCATATTTCCAGTTCAGATGCTATATCCAAAGAATGGATCAGTGAGGTCATGTACCTGATGTTGAGTTCATTCAAAGAATCTCTCTGAAGAGGAAAGTGAACTGTTCCCAGTAAATCTTCACAGGAGTACCCTTCTACCACAAAAAGCTTAACAGACCCTTTCAGACTGTTTCATGAAGTTACTTTCCTCCTACAGGTTCAGAAGAAATGCGGCAATATTGCAATGTCAATGGCCTGGTGATGCCTGGAAGATTTTTTGGCTGGGAAAAAGTACACCTACCCCAGTGGTCACACAGGACGAATTAGGCTACAGGCTGCTCTATCATGGTGCTAACCCTTCCTGTAGCACTAAGGGCATAAATCCTAGGACTCTATGTGAACCTCATATTTTCTGTGCTACACCCTATGACAATGTCTTAGGCAATAGTCATACCAACATTAGGAACATTAATCAATTTCATTTCAAACAAGGTGCATAAGAAAGTGAAGTGTGAATGGTTGATTTTGTTGCCTTTAAGCAACATCATCACCTTACCCTAATATAATCTCTAAGTCAGAGATTGATGTGATGATTAGTGGACACAATCAATGGACAAGCCATTACAAACGGCTGTAGTCAAATACAGCTTGTCCTGGGATTTAGAACTTGCTATAAATCTTGTCATCTGAATTATTCTTCTTACATTTAACTGCTTCAAAGCTCCCGTAACATTATCCCTCAGTCTTCATTGGAAGCAAATGCACAAGGGTTGACAAGCACTGAGGCTAAGCAAATATGTTGAGGAGACAGGTTTTGCAGAGCTCACTGATGGTCACCGAGAAGTCTTTGTCGTTGATTGTTCCCACTTGGCTTATCATTCTGACTCTGTGGAGGTAAGGCACCCCGCTCTAATGGAGGTCCTGCCTGCGGTGTCTGAATTGGCAATGTTGGCTGTAGCGAAAATGAGGGCACTATCTCAAACCCATTCTTCTGTTCACAAATATCCCAAAGTTGAATTGAGCATCAGTGATTGACAAATCACTCGCATTACAAACAAACATGGATACTCTTTCCTATACTGAAACAAAAGTGGTCGAGACTGCAATCCACTGTTGCCTTTTCTGTTCAATAGGCATAACTCGAACTTTCAAGACTATTCTCACCATGTCACATCTGAGACTGCCAATCATCTGTTGCAGTTTGCAGATCACATATGTCAAAGAAGACTTAGGAACATTGCTATGCTTTGTCACCCCCCAAATATGGTCCTTAGATCTTACATGTTCCTTACCCCTAGTCTTCCTGCTATTATCTCTTCAAATGTCACCTAAGTTGAATGGAAAAGGATGGTCAAAGATTAAGGTATTCACTTTTAGGAATTCAAGTTTATAGGTTAGAGGTCCCTGGCATTGGCAGCTGCAGCCATGTCATAAGGCACAGCAAATCTGTTGCACAGTAGTGAAACCTTTCCAGAGACTTGTATGTTGACTGGTACTCAGGCAGGACATGCTAGACATGGGCTCTAGCCTCATTGAAAAACAAGCCAATCCTTGTGGAATTCCATTAAACAAATCACACCCGGCTATTCTTCAGTAACAAAGTAAAACCAAAATATGTCTTGGATTCCTCATTTGCTGCATAAGCCATCTGCAAGTGCCAGGATGATTACAGGTTGTTTTACAACTTTGATCTGCATAATTTGCAAGATGCAATTAGTGTCCTTTTTCACTCATCAAGCAGAACACTGCTATTAAGCTTCAGTGGGCCAAATGTAATAGTTACTTGAAATGGAGGCAGAGGAGTGGAGGGTCTGGAAGGCTGAAATGAGGGCGGATATGGTGTGTAGTACTGAGAGTCTTTCACCTTAGCCTGCATGAAACCAGGAAAAAACTGTAAGGTTTTGAAGAGAGTGGACAGTTCACTATGTAGATGAATAGACAAAGTCACTGAGGGACTAGCATCGTCATGTCTTTGTCCACACATCACATGATCACTGTTCCATCATCTGACCATTGTTGTGACATCTGCTTCCTGTGATTTGGAACTGGTGCTAAATTATCAAGGTGGTGAAGAAAAGTGTTACTCAAAATAGAAGGGGTATGAATAAGTCCTAGACCTTGTACAGGTCCAACTCTGACCGCAGTCTTTGCACCAGTATCTGCAGACTCCATTTGCACAACTATCAGACTGCTTTCTATGATATGGTTAAAAGAATGAGAGAGCATCAAACCGTGTTGTCCACTATACTCTGATCCAACAAATGCATGCAGTACAGAGCTGCAATTGCGCCCATGACAAACATCACAACTGTGTCAAAAACTGAAGAATTCAACAGCACAGCCAATGATTGCAGAAGTGCCTGGTCAGATATCTTTGATTCTGATAAATAAGGAGATTCTTATGAAACCAATCCTATTGACCCATGATAGGACTACTGCAGCTACAAATTTGATCTCTGACCAGTTTCTTCAGGGCTCGTGATTAGCTTGCATTACCAGTTCCTACCTCAACTATAATCTTTTTGTAGAGTACCCAAACAAATTCACCAGAAACATGAAATCAGGTGAACAAGGAGAATGACTCTCCCACAAGGAGCAAGGAGTAACCTGATTCCAGGCTCTCAATCACTGTCCCATCTAAATGATAAATTAAAAGAAGATGAAGAAATAAATGACAACAAACCTTGACATGGCTAACCATGGAGTGAGCATCTGAGACCAGTGGTTGCAGGTCAAACTCAGACAACAGTGGCATCAGTGACTGAACATATGTCTTCTTCTCCTGCTCTGCCAACTGCCATTCTCAGCTGGACCATTCTTCAGTATAAATTCTTGCACAACTCAAGGTCAAAAAGTACAAAAGGGCCAGAAATTGAAGGCAGAACGTCCTGCTGATACAGAGATAATGATAACATCAGCCCAAGATGAGTAAGGATTTTTCAGTGAGAAACCTGAACAGCGTATGTCAGGCGGATGTTCTCTTCAAGGATATCTTGGCGATATGACAATGCCTTAGAAGCTGCATCTACAAGCCCTTGTTGCATCTGGTCATGGGTCTGTGATAAGTCAGAACAGCACAGAGTTAATCTCATAACAAGAAGTTGGCTACACAATCATCTGAACAAGACGACAGTGATATATAGAGAAGGTAAAACCATACCATTCGCAGCTCCGCAACCCGTTGCTCTAGTATTCTTTTCTCACTAATTAGTTGAGCCTCCTGCCATTTCATAGGGCAAGGACAAATGAAAGTAAGTGCTAATGGTCCTATTATCCAATCAACAAATTAGAAAAGTACTGCATATTTGTAGTTAATCAACTGACACTTGAGAAATCCACCTTTTGAATCAAAACCTCAGTCCTGGAGTCATTAGTACACTCATTTTGAAGTTGCTGGATGTTGAATGTCCAATCACCCCACAAATAGTTCACAAGTTGTGTCACAGGAGCTGATAGAATTTCTGACACTAAGATATACAATAGCTAAGTTTCACAGGATGGGGGTGTATGCCTCAGTGTTTATCATACGCTGTGAAGAGCGTTATTGTGCCTCTGATAGATCAGGTAACAATGCCATCCAATGATCCATATCCAAGTGTGCTCTTAACCCATTTCTCCTCAAACACCACTTAAGAAGCATAAATGACCATGCACATTATGGAAATAATACACCAGGACAGTACATCATGCATTCCTTAGATCATTGCCAATAAGTAATGCTGGTGGAGGTTACACAGAAAGACAAAGGCCACATAGGGAGGAATGGACAGAGGACCAAGAAAACTTGCCTTCATTGAAGCTTCTGCTAGTTGTTTTCGCAACTGACTGTCAAAATCCTCTGAGTTTCCTGAATTCATTACTGTCATCTCCTGGGTCATCCAGAGCAATTTCAGGTGTGATGTTCAGAGTTCAGACCAGATATAACTGGGTGACAAGCCTGCTCCTAGAAAAGGATATTGAAGTTGAAATTTGGTGTAAACTCCAAGACCAGTTCGCCATGAGGCACAGAACCTCCTATGAATCAACACCATTTCTAGGGGGGGGATGATGAATCGGCATTAACCATTATCTGCAAGTGGAAGAGTGACTCATGTGCTACCTCAAAGTCTTTGTGAAAGGCACCACCTGTTGATGATTGGTGAAATGATTGTTTGTTGTCTCTGCCATGTCTGAGGAAAAGCCCTGCCCTTCACTTGATGGTCTCCAGAAGTCTGTTTCATGGTATCGTTGACCCCTGGTGCATCACTAACATCCTCTGAATGACTAACAACCCATCTGACCTCAAACACAATTCTGCAGGAGATTCCAGATGGACAATGTTAAGGAAAACAAGAGAAGACCTACATGCGAGGAGAGACTGAGCCAGTTCGTGTATTTAAGTGATTATTGCCATTTTCCATAACTCGTGTCCCATGTGCACGTCCATTGTGGCCTCCATTCGTAGCCACCACTCCATTCCTAGCACCATTGCTCGGCATGTGGAGCTGAGCTGATGAGGATGTATCACCTGGTGAGGAGACTGCACCATTTTGATACTCAGAGAGAGAGGGTATTCCCAGATTGCGCCCCTGACCCCCTGCTGCTTGTGGAACTCTTGCACTAAGAACTTGTGAACGTGGAGGAGAAATTGTATAGAGATTGCTGGCATCTTGCTTTCCAAGTTTCTTCAAAATAATAACAGCAAAACCATCAGCAAACCCAATAGAGCAATGATCATAAGGCCTAATCTGGTTCCCTACATTTGACTGTTCTTCCTGCAGATATGATTCTTTCTGACATAGTGAAGAGAAACTTGCAGAGAATACACGCATTTCAACTAAATTAGGGGACTTGAGAGACATTATGATTCACACTCCCAGAGCCTCTGCTGGAAGCAATGCATATGACTGTATTACATTCATACTAACACTAACATATCTATGAAATAGCAGAGAAATCTCAACAGAGAAAATCTCAAAGACTACAATTGGAAGGTAACATGACAATGAGTGCAGTCTATGATAACAACCTTACAAGCATCTTGCTCACAAAAGCATCAGACCGTCACCTTGATCACTCATACTAACCTACAAGAAATGAGCATTCCTTCTTTGCAGAGAATTTGCAGCTCTCCATCAATTCAACCTTTGATTCTACTCAAAACCCTAGTTGTGCTGATCATTGCAACAGACAGACAGGAACACAGTCAGTCACATGTTGTTGTCTTCTTCATTGAAACACTTACATTGTACTGCAGCTCCCATTCTGCTTTTCGAAGGCTGGATCTCAACTGTGCTATTTCCTCCACCTGTAAACAGCATAGCACAGAAATTGAGACCGTTTCTTCTTCTTCCATTCGCCCTTCTTCACTTGGCAATTGCCAGAGTAGGTGCAGCAGCAATGCACAACTGAATGACATTGATGCCAGGAAAACACGGTTTCAGGACTCAGGAGACTCTTCTAACCTGTGCTCGAATTGTTGAATCCGCAATGTCTATTGTGTCCACGAGTTCCTTCATGCGAACAGTTTGCAGCAATTCAGCCTCTCCTCTCGCTTGTACCACTTTCAAAGAGAATTCAGAGATGAAGAGAACCACTCGCAAAACTCTCCTTCTGCATTGGGAAACTCCAAAGAACTTCAAAAGAATCTAGATACACATGGGAGACACCAAAAAGATCGCAGTGAATACTGACCTGCTCGGAGCTTCTTGGTCTAGGCGCTAGCTCCACAGAGCGTAGCCTGTTTTGAAGCTCCGTCACAACTGCTCCTGAACCTGACCTAGCATCTGCCTGTTCTGGCATATCTCCTCCTTCTCCTCCTCCTCCTCCTCTTCTGTAGTCCCCTCTTCTCGCCGCTTCTGCACTCCCTCGATACGCCATTTCTCTCCCTCTCCGCTGCTTTTTCTACCACATCTTGTTCCGAACTACAAAAGCTCCAGCTATTGAATTTCCTACCCCTAAGAGAGTTGCATCTTCCGCAGCTTCACACTTGGGATACACATCACCGAGTTTCTCTCGCGGCCTAGTATTGTTACCCCCGGGGGCCGCGACTCCAATTTTTCTCCCCTCCTACAATTTGTCTCCCCGCCTCCTTTCTAGAAACACTCTTCAAAATACACAGACCCTCGAACATTCTCTCTCACCTTCTTTCGTCTCTTCCTCCGCCTCTCCTTCCCGGGACGCCATCCTTCTCGCCCCCCGGTACTTCTTCCTTCTTCAGCACCTTCTCCAAAACACAAGTCCCCCCCCGCCAGAACCGTTGTCAAAGCAGCTTCATCCACAAAGCAGATAGCAGGAACGTGTCACGGATTCTCCTCACAAATACAAAACACTACAATCAGCTGATCCTGCGTCTTTCTTGCGAAATCCTCAAGTGCAGATCATCTTTCGTGAAAATTCTCTTGCAATTCTTGTTTTTCCCCCGTCCCCTCCGCCCCCACACAAGAAAACACAACGCCAAAAACTCGTCACCGATACGCAAACCTTGCACTACATACTACTGATCTTCCGCTTTCTTTCTTTCTTTCTTTCTTTCCTCGCGATTAACGTTTCTTGAGTCGTATTTTCGCAGGAGTTTTCCATGTCTCCCATGTGCAGAGCTACGCTGAACTAAAAGCCCCCGGAACTCAAAACCGACCCCAACTCTCCCCGCAATCCCCCCCCCACCCCAAAAGGAAAAATAAAAAATTCATGAACCCTTCCTCGCAGCAGCACACTACGAGAATCACGACAAAGAAAATTACTAATTTATTTCAGTCTTGTAGTATGCAACACAGCCGATCCGAATTTTCTCAAGGAGTTTTCTGTTGTTTTTTCCCTCCAGGATTTTGCCTCCCCCCCAATCGCAATCTTTTCCGGAAGCGCTGCAGGAGTCGAGGAATTGGCTGCAAGTGCCGCATTCACATACGTCCAAAGGCCAAATTATTCAGCTCGAAAAGATGGTGGCTCGGCCCCACCCACCACGCCTGCAGAAACTGCGAAGATCTGGTGCGCGCAGAAAACGCGAACAAATAAACCAAATCCTCGACGCACGCACAAACATCGCGGCTCACTCGCGCGCTCGATCAACGCTCCGTCGTTCGCTTGGACGCGCGGTCTTTCGCTTGGTCCCTCGCTCGCTCGCTCGCTCGACGTGCGTTCGTTTGCTCGCAGGGAACTAACAAAGGTTCCCCGCCTTTACCGACGGGCCTAAGAAAAAGGTTCCCCGTAGTCTGTCCACAGACCCTAAACCTTATTCCAGAATTCGACCCGTTAGATCTTCCCTAATTACAGCCGTTGGATCATAGACCTTCTTTGGTTCTGTAAACTGTTTTTTTCTTGGGAATTTTTGTTTGTAGCCAAAGTGGCGATCATCCAGGGGAACATGTAGGAAAAGTGGCTATCATCCCTAGGACGATTTAGCCAAATCTGGATATAAACCAGAAATAAAAGTGCAAATCATTAATCATTGTTCTATGTTTTTGGCTACGCAATGAAAACCAAGTATATGAATCTGGCGATTTTTACTTTTTTTTTTTTGGGTACTTCTGGCAACTAAAAACCTCCAAAATCACTGTTTTTTACTTTTTCAAAAAATTTAATTTTTAATTTCGCTTTTTGGCGAAACTTCGCCAATACAAATAACGCTGCTTCAACTTCTGTTTACAGCTTCTCCTTCTTCTTCTTTTTTGAAAGGACCGATTCTATAACCACTCCTGTTGTGACATGTGTCACGTGTGCAGCCAATTACAAAATTTATTATGCTCCTTTATTAATTAATTAGCTTGACACATTTCTTTTTCTTTTTCATTAATTTTATTTATGTTTTCTTATTTCCTTTATCTAGTTTATTATTTTATGTGTAAGTTTATATATAAGTAAAACATGTTTAAACCATTATTAACGTTTGTCTGAGGTTCTACAATTTCCATGTTTTTTTTTTGTTAAAAATTGTGGTTTATGTTTTATTTTTATTTTTATTTTTTTTCCTAGCCCTAAAATTGTTGAAAATTGAAATTTCTTTGGTTTGGTTTTGTGCCCCCTCACACTAGTATGCTCAACATTTTACTCAATTAGTTGTTAATTTTAATATTCTAATTTTGCCACCAAATATCATTAAAAGATTGTATATAAACCATGGCATGAGAAGTAATGGATGAACAATGTCAATAGCAAGAAGCTTCACAAGGGATGGAAGTGAACAAGGAAGCAAAGTTCAAACCCATTATTTTATTAACACTCTTTTTTCTCTTTTTCTTCAAATCTCTATTTTTCAAACCCAAAAATAATAATAATAATAACACTCTTTTACTTGAAATTGATGGCATTTGCACCTTTTGAAATGGCATATAGATTTTGTTCTTTGGGAAAAATAAAATGATATTCATAAAATAAGGGGGATGATAAGAGATTTTATTTATTTATTTATTTATTGATTTTGTTGCACTTTATATGGTCTTTAAACATAACTGCTTTGGCCTATACTGTACAGTACCTTGGTGGCTTCAGCACACAAATTAAATTATTTTTAGAAATGCTGAAATTTTCACAAATTGTTTTTCTCAAAAGACCAGAATTTTTGGTGAAGGAAAATCAAGAATCTTTTGAAAGGTTTTGAAATATTTTAATTTTTTTGAAATTGGAATCTTCAAAAAAATCAATTAATTATTGGGTACACATGTGCTGAAGCCACTCTTGTGCTACAGATATTTACTGAATATAGCAAACCCTTGAACTTTTGGCAATCATGTTTTTAACATGATTTATGGTTCCTCGCGTCACCCTTCTCACTTTTGATGTCACCAAGTGTCACCAACAACCTTCTTCAAATTTATAGAATGTTTCACTACTAATACTTGAAAAAATATGCATTTGATTTTTGGCGAAAGGTAGTACTTTCATGTTGCAAATTTTTAATATTTTTTCAAAAAAATCCAGAAAAAATTTGGGGAAAAGCATATTTTTGCAATGCAAAATATGTATAATAGCAACAACAACAACAACAAAATAAATAAATAAAATTTGTCAATTTGGTGAAATCAAAAAATTGGCAAAAGAAATGGATGAAAGGATGTATCATTTGTTCAAAGGTTTGAGAGAGTTATTAATTAACCACTTTGTAAATCTTCCAAAACAACTATGAGCCAATGCCATTGGTGATTCCATGTTCACCATAATCAATTAAATTATGTAAATTCAACCCAAATTTTTTTATAAAAATTGCAACACATCTGTACATTTCACAATTTTATTAATATGTAAAATGTGCATAGATTAAAATAAATAAATAAATATTAATTAATTAATATTGATTATTTGGTAAAATAAAGCCCATTTGATTATGATAGAATTCGACATGTTTATGTATTCACACATAAACGTATGTCAAGGGTGAGTATAATTGAGAATGTATAAGCTAAAGTACATAAGCTTTGACATTAGGGGTTGGAAAGAAAGCATAGCAAGTGCCCAACTTGTGTTGTTTAAAGAATTCAAGCAGTGTGCTCGGTGCAAAGCCAAACTATTCATTCTTCTTTTTCAAAAGAATCCCATGCACAAGGTACAAATATGGCATATCCCAACCTTTTTTAAAGGTTCCTTGCTAGGTAGTGAATTTATTTTTTTGTTCCAACCAATACAAGTTCCCTATATACTATTCCCATATATGGACATGGTGGGTGGTGAACTAACTAAGCAAAAACAAAAAAGCAAACATGAAGAGATAGCGAATAACCCAAGTAAGTATAAAGGACACTACTTGGACAAATATCCTAGTGTACTTGGAGCATACTTTATATCTCTTAATATCCCCTTCTAGAAAGGAGGCGGGATATTACATCCACTCTAATGTATGCAATGCCCGATGAGTGCAACACTCCCCAAATAAGCGCTCATCGAAGGTGAAGATTACATACACCATCTCTCTCACTCTTAAGGAGTACGGCGCATTACATCACCCCTCCCACTCTTAAGGAGTACATGGATTACGCCATCCCTACCACTCTTAAGGAGTAGACATATAAACTCTTTCACCCCGTACCCCCCCTCCCCTTTGCTACACATTGTCATTTATGTATGTGTAGGTTGACGATAAGCTTGGCCTTGTGCTTTGGGTAAAGGTGGCGAGTCCAGAAATTCCCGAAATGCCAGGCCTTACTCAGCAAGCACCTTGTCCCACACCACACACCACTTACTTTGTGAATGCCCTCCACACCTTTACGCTCTACTTTGCAAAAGAATGTCATAAGAATTGTTTCATTATCAATTTATCGAGTTTCAGTTTTTTATAAATGAATATTGAACTCCATCACCCCATTAGAGGGATTATTGTTGCCATGAAATGGCCAGATTTTTATTTTTATTTTTTTCCACAAGAAATTCAGGTGTTAGCCAATTATCAACCCCTTGTTTATGGCTTGTTGTAGGATTGAAAACTTAGAGACCGTTCTTCATTTGTGCCAAGAAACTAAATAAATAAATAACACTTAGAGACTTGTAAAAATTAACAAGAAAAGTTTTGGATCTTTTGGAAATAAGAGAAAATCTAGAACAACATGTTTTTGCAATGCCCAAAACAAAAGCTTCAAAAGAAAGGTTCTCTTACCCTCGCATACCTTCATCTCATCATGCAGTCCAAGTTAGGAGCCTTGAAGTGTGATTTATTAATTTTTTGATTGGCCCATCAATAAATAATAATAATATTATTATTATTAAGAACAATTGCACTTTGTACTCTTGCAAAGGCTTTTGCATTGGCCTCCCTTAGATACATAGGTTATAGGAGCAAAATTTTGGGCAAAGGATATGGGATAAAGTGTGGTGCTAGTAAGAACAACTTGGGAAACACATTTGAGAACATCATAAGTAATGCATTGTGAAGGTGGTGAGAACCATGTGGCACACATTGTGAACAACAAAATATCAACAAGCCTCACCCCTTCCCCAAGGAGAAAAAGAATTGAGCCTCTTGGTCACTATTTTTGGCCTAAGCTCATGGCGTGGGCATGAATTCTAAGGACATAACCATGAGAAAAAATAATAATTCATGTCTTAAAGACCAAAATGTGTAATGAAACAAAATGGGACATACCCCCGACATCAATAATTAAAATTTTGGGCACCTTCCCGGAGGTCTTATGGGAAGTTATGAGAAATTCATAACCTGGAACTTAATTTATTCATTTGGTAATGATAGTAATCAATATCTTTCAATATAATATCATACATGTAAAGTCAATTTGGAACCATATCACTAGATAATCTATTTAAATCGGTGTTAGGCTACACATCAAATTTGAAATGAGGCTTGGTTCTTTTTAGGGTTTAGCTTTTGATTACCCAAACCCAAAGCAACTTAGGAGTTGGGGCACATAAGGCCAATGAAACACACAAATTACGAGATGCCTTGTACATACCACCATGACTTTGGGGAACTCTAACTAGTGTACTTGTGACGAGTCATTATTTTCAAAACTAGGTAAGTATACAAGGACGCAAAAGGGAAGGGGTAAACGCCAACCTTATTTGCATGGTCCCATCAATAAACACTAGAAATGGGCTTTTTCAATGTGAAGTTGTGCGTGTGCATAGATAGTGGATTTGTGTGTAAGATCGATATTTTAATTGTTGCCTTGTGTTTTGAATTGAAATTTTCAGGACATTCGTTATGGTCAAATGTCATTTTGATCTCAATCTAATGTTCTAAGGGTTAGAAGGGATATCCGGTAACTTAATATTGATACAATGTTTAGGATGTTTTAATTCTTCTCAAAACATTGGAACAAGTTTTATGTAGCAACCAATTATTAAACCAATTTTACACTATTTAATTCGAAAGTAGAAAAGAGGAATTTGTTAATGAAAATAGCATTAAAAAGGGATAATCAAGAGTTTGTTGACAAAGAGTATGGTACAAATGGGGAGGGCATAGTTGGACCACCAAGTAGTTGTGTACAAATTGCTTTGCATTTACATAAAATGTTTAATGTTTTGCAAACATATCTTTGTATTTTACACATCCCAAAATCGAAGTTTTTCAAATAGATCATCAAACATGGTTGAGGTTTAAACATTATTCTACCATATAATAAAAAGGTTTTACCAAGGCCTATTCCAAAGTGTAACTAATATTCACCACCATGTGATTCACATCACAAATGGAACTATTGAATCAAAAGTGGAACTAACATCCATTATTACAAATGTTGTTTTTATTTATTAAAAAAAATTTGAACAAGATGATCATACAATAAAAAAGACAAATCATTTCAAACTTAGTCATGTCAAACATGATTAAGTTGCGAGATATGTGAACACCCATGATTTCATTTTGACTAGAAATTAGTATGTGCTAGTTGATTGATGTGGCTAGTTCATTTTGAATAAAAAATAACAATTGTTAGTTGATATGAATTGTCTTTTTTTTAATAAAAACTAACGTAGGTGCTAATTCATGTTGATTCACAAATAGCATAAATTAAATAATTATAATTGAAAATTATTTATTAATTATAGTTCCTAGGGATGTACATAGGCCTCCCTCCTCTAAACATGTGGGCCATTTATGGGCCTTAAGGCATGAACAAGCTGGCACAAGAAATAATTGAATCCCTTTTTTAAAAAAGGTTTAATTAAGCAAGGCATGTGATTCATCTCCATGTTGACAAGCCAAAGCATTAACCCTTCAACCATCACTTAATTAAAAATAATGTCATAGCAAAAAATATAAACAAATTTTCATTTTGAATTGGATAAATTACAACTTCAAATCATGAAATGTTTATAAACATATAATTATATACATGAATCAAGGTTGGTACTAGGTAGACAACATAAAAAGCAACATTTATCACGATATGTAAACATGTTGTCTTTTATGTGGTGAATATTTCATTATATTAGCTATTCACCTATAAAATTATTATTTATCTACCTATTTGCCTATTATCTACCTATTTAATTACCTACTTGACCTATTACCTACCTAATTATTATTTATTTATCTACCTTCCTTCTTTTTTATTGTTTACCTAATTATTTACTTATTGCTTATATACTATCTATCTACATATTTTTACCTACCCTAACCTACCTATATATTACCAATCTACAACCTACTTACCTACATGTTTAAAGGCCTAAACACCTACATGCATGGGGGGCCTACAAACTACATTTGACACATACATACATACATAAATAATACTTTCAATGATTACAATCTAACACATATAATATGTAACAAGCCACATCACCCATGAAGTGATTAAAATTAGTTATGTCATAATAAGCATCAGCATACAACACATAAACATGACTTGGTCCACTTATAACTAACCTTTGTTTTTAAAGTTTGACTTAATATTTTTGTTGACTTAGTAAAATAAGACATGCTTACTTTTCAAAAATAGTATAATGAAGAAAATAACCATGAAGGAGGTCTCCAATTAGCAAATAAACTAAGGTCATGAATAATTTAACACCAAATTTCATAATTTCAAAAGCTTTCCACATCATGGTATCACCTACAACCTTAAATGAATTTTTGTTTACTTGATGAAAAAGCCATAACATCAAAAAATCCACAGGCAACTAAATAAAGATATGTTTGATGACAAAGGCATCCATGAGAGGACAGAATAGATGGCCATAATTTTCATATAAAAGCTTTTGGGCTATAGGTTATAGGATTTTTGGTTTTTCAAATTATGGTGTTGTGCAAGTTTATAATTATGGTCAATGGGTTTTGGGGTTGAAGGTTGTTCAAGTCTAAATTTTTTTGAAGGTACTTTTTCAAGTTCTTTTTTTAAGGATTGGGCAAGTGATGAAATGGTTAAGGTTTAGAGGATCTCACAAAATTTGAAAGCAAACATTAAAAGTGACCACAATGAGAAAAGGGATGTATGCCAAAAGTTGAAGTCTTTAGAACAACAATTGTAAAAAACTTCTTCCTCATCAAAAGTGTTAAATACAAACACCATTTGGAAACTAAAACCAAACTACACCTTAAAAAAAGGGCAAATGCATTGTTGTTCTAATTAATGCTCTTACTCCAAACAACAACACAAAGTTTACCTTTACACTATTGAAAACACGTTTTCAAAGACATTTGATTTTGGGGTCACAACCCTTTTTGAACTTTTGTGTGTTCTCTAAAATGTAGCTTGATTTTTTCTCAAAGCAACTTTCTCCAAACTTTCATTTACATTTAAACAAATCATACACTTTGAAAACTTTTGTTCCTCTTGCACATTCTTTTCACTAGCTTCACTTTCCTTCATTCTTTTCTCTTCCATACACTTGCACTCCCAATAATCATAAGAAAAAAACAAAAAATACAAATGAAAAAAAAAATTACACAAATTTCACACACAAGCTCGTGTTTTTGCATAGGCAAAACAACTTGGCATGAAAATATTTCCATGCTAAGTTGTTGATGAAAAACTAATTTCACCCCCTCACTACTACAAAATGTGGGTGCAATTCACTAGTCCTTGTTCACTAAACTAGTGAATTCACTACATCCCTACTAGGTCCCGTTCATTGGGACCAATGAATTCACTCAAATCCATTGAAATCATTTGGTGTACAAGGACACCTTTTGTTGTAATGTTTAAAAGGTTCATTTGTTTTCTTTTGAAGTTACAACCTATGAATTGGGCAAACATGGGCTTCCATTGTTGTGTTTGTTTAACTTTACATATAACTTTATTATTATGCACAATTACACCATATAATCATTTGCAATTTTTTTGTAAGTTTAAATAACAATATTGTGTAGTTATAATATTGTGTAGTTTGGATTTATAAAGAATTGTTAGTTTTGATTTTAAATTGTTTTGAAATCAAACAACCATTAATCCAAATTTCAAAACTCTTAAAAAATCAATGGTTATTAAGAATGAATTGACAATGAAATTGTGATTTTGTGGCTAGTTGTTTATTATTTCAAAGAAAATGAAAGATGTGGGTATGTATCAAAATTGGTTCTTTGAATTTTTGAGAACCATGATTATGAATCCTAATAACCACCATGTGGGAAAATGCTAATCTTTTGACATTGGTTTATTATTTAATTTTATGGGTCAACATATTATTATTAAAATATTCAAGATCAGTAATATTAACCAACTGCATAAATTAAATATTAAATTTCAACAAAATATATTTTTAAATCCATATATACAACAATATAGCATTAGAGTAATTAGAGTAATTTGAAAACAAAATTCAAACCATATGGAATTAAAAACAAAAAACAAAAACAACAATACAATGAAAACAAAAATGTTTTTTTTCATCAAAATCTTTCTTTAACTTTTCTCGTGAACTTTTTCGTGTCCTTAAAAAAAAACCATTTAATGCTCTAATCATCATCATTAAAAATCTTCCCATAAGTCCTTCCTTATTTCTTGCCATGAACATGAATTCATATTCTAAACTAATCATAAAGACTCAAGCCTATGCTATCACTCTATCCTACAATGACACTTCTTCTTGTTCAATACTATTATATATAGTATGTCCAATGGTGATAGTATAATTCTACCCTTAACATAGGGGTCTAAGTGAACCAACAACCACCAATGCATTAGTTGGTTATCATGTCCACTGGATGGGTTGCGTTTTTTCATTCAGCACCAAATGGGGTTCGTTGTAATCCATTTCTTTTCATTGTTGACCATTATACTTAGATTTTTTTTGTTTTTAACCATTTTTCCCTTAAACCTAACCTCACACATAGCTACCCTACTCACCTTCCTACCCTCATAAGTATTGTACCAACCTTGGTACCTTACTAATTATGCCCTATTGACATAGCTATTCTAATAACTAATTATCTTATTGACTTAGCTACTATACTAACTACCTACCTTATTAACTAGCAACCTTGTATACACAACCACCTTATTGACATAAGTACTCTACAAACCTAGCCACCTTGATGAGGTAGTTTGTTTCCTACATATTAAGTTGCCTATCTACATGGCTATCTTGCTAGTGTAACTTTCTTCCTACCTACTAACTTGCTTACTTACATGCTTATCTACTTAAGTAACTTATTTACCTTGCTCCTAAAACTTCCTTTCTACTTACTAACTTGCCTATTAACCCAACTATGTACCTATATACCTACTTACTACCTATGCACCCACCTTCCTACCTACCATTATGCTTACCTACCTACCTACATTTTTTACATAGCCAAATACCTAACTAACTACTTATTCATTCTACGTCCCCCCCCCTCCCTTCGCCCCGATCGGCATCCAGTTCGCTCCGCCTGCATCTGTCCATGT
>Ga0116227_10008945_pt1 | contig 18483 bp, 11 predicted proteins | sample S1TSphgellanicum_FD_89693 | JGI IMG/M metagenome (GOLD analysis project Ga0116227, IMG submission 89693) | Host-associated microbial communities from peat moss isolated from Minnesota, USA - S1T2_Fb - Sphagnum magellanicum MG | ecosystem: Host-associated > Plants > Peat moss > Unclassified... | reverse complement strand
CACCACGGCCCGGACTCGGGGGAAGCCACCACCTTCCCCCATATAGTATTCTCTGCGGCTGGTCGCGGAGGCTACATCCGAATGGCACAAATTCCCGGGACTCCTGAAATGGAGTCCCGAAATTGTCCCAGCGGGACTCCCGGAACTTTGAACCGCCATAACTCCCGACTGCAGAGTTAGATCGCGACGAGGTCTGAACAAAAGTTGTAGCCCTCGTCGAGATCTTTCCAACGCCATGTCGCACACTCAAATCGGACGTCGAGAAGAGGTCGATTTCCGACTTTTAGTGGTCGGGAGTCAAACTGCCAGTTTGACTCCCGGCCCTTCTTTTGCCCATAACTTGGGCTGTAGATGTCCGAATTGTCAATGCGAGGGCATTTTCGATATCTACGTTTGAAGACCTTTCCAATGACACCAAGAACACCCCAATGCGAGGTGTTTTGCCCCTTGCTGTCGAGCTCTGAACATTCGGGAGTCCCGAAAGACTCCCAACCTCCAACTTTTCCAAGTGTTAGGCTTCACCCCCACACTTGGCCAAAGTGGGGTTGCGACACTCCTGCCTTTTTTTTTTATCATAACTCATGCAAATAAGGTCTAAATGAACAATGCGAGGAGATTTTAGGCATCTACGCTTCAAGACCTTTTCAATGGTATCCTAGTGGCTCAATTTGGTGTTTTTTTTTCCTTTTCAACCAAGGCTCTAAACATTCATAACTCTTGCACGAGTGTAACTCCCAAAGTGGGAGTGCACTTGGGAGTCATTGGGCTTCATTCCTTGCATTTTTCCCCATTTGTGAAAGTGTGTTTCACACCTAAACACACTCTCTGCGTCATGGGCCCTTGCACTTCACATTTTGTTGTGAACCGAATTGCGACATCAGGGCAACTTAAGACCTTTTTTCCTTGGGGGACATGGTTGTTCCCTAGGGCAATTTAAGCCCATTTCTCCCCAAGGCCAACGATGTGCCCATGGGATCAACTTAAACTATGTTCCCCTAGGGAGCAACTATGTTCTTTAAGGAATAAATTTGTTTGAAAATTTGTGTGATTATAATTTTTGCATATGAGTTTTGATTAAAATGATTCCATTTACAAAGTTGTAACTATCTTCTAAATATTTCCAATGACCTGCATGTCTGTATAAAAATAAACATTAGATGATTATAATTGCAAAAATATTCGGAACATGTGTTTCCTTGAGGAACTTGGGCCTTTCCTTAGGGAAAGTTCATTGTTCCCCAAGAAAGTTGCACTTTCCCCTAGGGAACAATTATGTCCTTGGGGAGAAAAACTTTAAGTTGCCATGGGGAACAATTTAAACTTTTTTTTCCATGGGGAAGACTCATGTCCCTAGGGGGGAAAAGGTTTAAATTGCATTAAGGAACATCTTAAATCCTTTTTGTTTCTAGGGAAAAATCATGTCTTTGAGGAGGAGTTTTAAGTTACCCTAGGGAGCAATTTAAAACCTTTTTTTTGGGGAACAATCAGCCGCGTGGAGGAGTTTGAGTTGTTTCAAAAAACAACTTAAGCCTTTTTTTCAATGGAAGAACAATCATGTCCCAAGGGAGAATGATTTTTTTCTCCCTCAAGAACATGGTTGTTCCCTAGGGCAACTTAAGCCTTGCTCCTTCGAGTACATGATTGTTCCCCGAAGAGCAATTTAAATTGATTTTTCCTTTTGGAACATAATTGTTCCCTAGGGCAGTTTAAGCCCTTGTTCCTTCAGAAACATGGTTCTCTTTGAAAAAATTGTTCTTGGGCAACTAACTTAAAAAAATTGTCAAAAGACAATTTGTTTTCATCCGTTTCATTCGTGAATGAAAAAATAATTCAAGAAATGGTTTGAACCCATAACCTTTGGGCTATAAGGGAGATTCTAACCATTGAATTAGTTTTTTTCCTTTGAAAAGGATGTAAGAAAAATAAAATTTAAACCATTAATCATTGTGCAAGAACAATAAAAAAAATCTGAATATTTTTTTCTTGCTGGGCATTGTATTATATTGTACTATGATTGGGTCAAGCCTGGTGCTACATTTAACTTGTAGCTATTACTTAGTGTTTGTTGTCATGGGAGTCCTCTTGCAGTTTGGTTATGTGATGAGGTCATGGGGACTCTAGGCAAACAAGGTTGTGGACATGAATGGAAGTCCATTGTGATCTAGTAATAGATTAGTCTAATGCTAGATGAATGTCTTGTCTTGGATATGAGTTGAGTGACAGTGAATTACTGTGTGCCTATGTTTGGGCGTGTAGCTAGGTTAAATTAGGAGCTTGCCCCAGACTTGGACAAGAGCGGGGAGCTTGGAGTAGAAGGCACATCTGAAGCCGCTTATCACTGTGGTTGGCTAGGGGACAATATTACAATGAAAAAAAGTGCTTCTCGTGCATAGACATTCCCTTTGGCAGGATTTCCCTAGAGTTGTCATTGAAATTACATTCTAAGTTAAATATGGTCTTGGGATTCTTTTAAATTGTTATACCAATTTGTTTTTTGAAGGGTGGAGGTGGCCAGAATAAAACGTAGGGTAGCACGTTGTAGCTAATTTATTTTTTCCCATGATACCTGACAAGTATCACAAGACAAGCAGGAAAAAAGGGTAGGCGTTTTGAAAAAGGCTAGTCCCTTGTGGATGGAAAATTCCACTCTGTTAGGTTACCTCCAAACACACCAGAAAATTTCCTCAAGGTTTTTACGACCTAGACGATTAACTCTGTCGGGGAATTCCATACACACTGCTGTAAAAAGAATCCCTTCCACCCAACTCTCAGAATTCGGATTCAACCTTCTACCAAGTAATCTTGTCCGAGACCGTGTCCATGGGTTAGTCCCCTCACAGAACGTTAAGTTTTAACCCTCCGCTGGTAGTTAGATACGGCTTATCGTGACTCGTACAGGTGGTCGTGATGAGGGTGCACAACAACAAAGCAATTGTCACGCAGCATCTGCCTCTTCCAGCGTCCAACGTCTCTGACATCATCGTCTGCTCTAACTTCTGTCGCCATTTCGAAGCGCCCAGTTTGGTGGCCTATCGATTTGTTTGCCTGTTCATGTCGCAGCTAGGCCCGCCATGCTTGCTGGCGTCGCCGTCGGGGGCGGTGTGGTCCTTTGCACCGCCGTTTCGCAAACCCTACAGCGCGGAGGTTGTGGTCCCTGTAGCGTCGATAGCGACTCTTCCTCCCGCTTTGAAAGTGGCCAGTTCCGGCACACGAGTCACGGTGGAGGAAGGATGGAATAGATGCAAAAGAGCGTGCGTTTCACGACCCAGGTTCACCTGCCTTGGGGACAACAACAAGCGGGTATGGGTGCTGAGGTTCCGGCTTTGGTATTGTAGGACAATTCACGTTTGTTTATTGTTGTGAGTTTTCAGTACTTATAAATATAAGTTCATGTTGTGAGAGTACCCACGTTCCTTCATCGAACGTGCACATAAGTTTCCAAAGCAACACAAGTATCATATTCCTCTCTTATCTCACATATTGCGGAGATCTGTGGATGTTTTTTACATTTGGAGAATATATCTATTCTTTCCACTTGGGATTACACGATACAGGGTAGAAGCTCTTGCTTTTCGTCAAGTCCTCAACCCTCATTATGGTCATTCTGTGAGGTCGAGGGTTTTGAAGTTTTTCGCCATGTAGTTGAAGCTGTCAACTCTAAAATGGACTAAGAGCAGCTCCAATGGTGCTCAGTATGTGACCCTGCAAAAACAAATTGGATGAAGAAAAGACAGAACATGCCAGTTTGGCTCAGCAAAATGGTTTTGGCCCAACACTTTTGCACAGGATGCAGAGGCTGGTAGAAGGCACAGCGAAGCCTAACACCTGCTGTTGATTGGCTAGATAGTTTGATTGGTCCAGGTGGGTTGCTATTAAGTGTCTGTTAATTCAGTGACATTGTTTCCGAACCTCCTTTGCAAGAATTATTGCATTTGGTTGCTGTCCCCACTGTTGAGACTTGTTCAAGTTTGTTCACTGACTTTGGAAAACTTGCACAAATGGTGCTGGCTTTTAGCCAAGGGAATCTGGTGGTAAAATGAAGAATTACCAGTATGCTGGATGCAGTTATGTGAAAAATCCATCATGCTATATGTGCATGCAGGAGTTTGTTTACATCTGCTTCACTCACAGCATATATTGTTTCAAAGTAGCTTCTGATGAAACTTTTCTTCTTTTTGTGACTTAGTCTAAATGATTTGAATGAAGATTTTTGGTGAGTTGCTGCAAAATGAAGAGAGAGGGAGGACATGCCCTAAAGTTTTGAAAACTGGTTACTGTGAGAAAGCCATGCAGGATGCTGCACGGAAGGCACTTGAGGCAGCATTGGGAGAAAAGAAAGATGCATTTAGCAAGTGGGATGAAGAGATAAAGAAGAGGGAGGCAGGTGGTGGGGGTGGTGGTGGTGGTAGAGGAAGAGGATGGGGGAGTGGAGGTGGTCGTGGAGGGAATGAACCAGGGAGCAGCGAAAGCTCATGGGAAGAAGCAAAACAAATCTTTTATGCCTTCACTGGCCTAGCAGCTCTTGTGAGTGGCCCTTCCACTCACTCTCAGTCTGCTTGCTATGTGGGTGCCCTTTGTTTCATTAGACCATCACAAAATGACTGTTTGCATTCTATGTTTTGAAATCTCTAATGGTAGATGTGAGGTGGGAAGTAGGAATGGCTTCCTTCTCTGTAGAATGATGAGAAGTATCTTAGGGTAGTTAGTTGGTTGTGGGACCAGTGACTGGCACTTGTCATGGGCTGTGCAGTGGTAATAGGGTTTCTGCTAATTCAGATCTGTTTGATGTGTGTATGGGTGGTGGCCAGTACTTGGTACTTACAAAGGGAAAGAGCATACTGGCATTCGCAGTGAACTCTATTCTCTATGTGCTAAGGGGATTTAAGCGCTCATCATCATATTCTGTGCCACAAAGTAAACCGCGCCACAGCAGCCCAGTTGCCCCAGATGGGCCTGGTCGGGCTGAAAGTAATGTGATCAGCAAGTGGGGCAGGGATTGAATAACCGTCTCCTGCTATCTTTGGATCTACTCTTTTTCTGTTATGGGAGATAACTTGAGGTTCTTCTGGATTCCTAATTCATTGGTATTCTATTGTCAGGGGGAGAAGAATTCCCTGTATTTTTGCAGAATGTATTGAGCTTCTAATAGGTATGCTGAGTAGAACAGCAGCATGTCCAAGCAGTCTAGAACCAAAACAGTATGATCCTTATACAGTATGACAGGCCCTTTTATCTAATGTTTTAGGACTGTGGTCTTGACAATGTGAACTACTGTCTCTCCTTGACTTTGGTGTTCACTTACCCACACTCTTTCTGCTGCAATTTTTTTTTGAGTTGAGTTTGTGCACAAACTCAATCACAAGCTCAGACAAACTGGTTCAGGTTTGGATTGCTGCAAGACATATTGTTTGTCATAATGTCACTCCACATGACCCCTCACAAAATGACCTGTAGCAGAACACAGGATGCTTAGATCTCCTGGCAGCCAGAACAAAACTGTGGCCATTGTGCAGTTGAATCCAAAAAATGGAATTTCAATTGAGTTTATGGTCAACTGAGTTGCAATGAGATAGTCAATACTACTTTTGTGCCAATGTGCACCAATAGCAAGGTGTGAGGACATTCCTGAAAACTTGGGCTCATTTGTGCAAATCCAACACTGAGTTTTGCCTGCATTCCACTCAAATATGACATAGGCACCACCATGGGTTGGATCACCGTAGTGTTCAATGTCTGATGGTTTAATACAGACTAGATGATATCAAAGCAAAATTTGAGTACTATTTAAGTCTTTCTCACTTCTGGTGGGGTATATGGGTTTGGTATGTAAAGAACTCCTCTGATTTCTCTAGTGTATCTAGAGAGTGCCTTGCAAAGTGTAAAATCCTGTGGGGCTTTTCAAAAATGGAAAGTTTCACTCCTGTGGGCATTCCATTTTCATAAAGCCTGAGGTTATTTTTTATTTAGTTTCCTGCTGGGTATCACAGAAATTGGGCAGCTGCCACCTCTTGTGGGCCCTTATTTCAGTAATGCCCTCACCCTTCTGCTTTACCTTACACAAAAATTCTCAGACTTGTTCACAATGACTCAACAAGTTACTGTATTAGTGGTGAATGGGGATGAAAGCAACAACTTTCTGGCAGGAAATAGACATTGGCACTTTGGTGCACATGACATAGCACCAGGGACCCCAAGTAGAAAGCCTTTGGTGAAGAATATTAGCAAAGATGGGATACTCCAGCCTTTCTATTACTCCCAACCAAAGTAACCACTTTGGTGAGCCTTCCCATCTTGATGCCATTGCAATATAGATTTACTTTCAATTTCAGGTGAAGTCATTCTGTTTTGCATGGATGAACTTGCCCTTTCATGAAAGATGCACTAGCAGTTCAGGAGTGGTGCTGGCTGCATACCTTGGTTTTGGGTTATGCAGGGTAACAGGTGGCTAATTCAGGACTAAGATTAATTGGAGATCACCTGGAAATCCTGGTTTGATTATTCTTTCCTCTCTACGAGATTGTCAGTGCATGCCTCTATGGAGCATGGAAAAGCACCAAATTCTGTAGGCTGGCCATGAATGAATGCTGAGCATGTTTTTGTCATCTCAAGTTTGTTTCACACATATAGACCCTAGGATCCCATCAAGCAGTGGTTAAAATGCAAACTTGGTATGCATGCTTCAGATGTGGTACATGCAACATCTGCAGAAGAAGGGAGAGTATCCTGCATCAAGTAACAAACTTCCAATGTTACTTTAGCTGTGGTCCTCTTTGTCTTTGTTTTCTCCCATAGGCCATCTACCAGATGAAGGAGTTTCGGCCAGCAGGTAGTTTACATTTGTCCGCCCAGCATAAAGTCTTAGGGTGATCGACCTTTGCAGATGCCCTCTCCCACATGCTTTGCACCTACATGTTAGGGTGATCCACCTTGCAGATTTCATCTTGCTAATAAAACTTACATTTGATGGAAATATATTTTCATGTGTATTATTGAAGGAAATTGATTGTGAACATAAGTACTTGAAATTGGTTGTTCAAGGTGTGGTGGCTTCGAAAGAGTTATTACATGCCAATCAAACACTTAATGAATGTACATGTGACCGTTGCTCATGCCCAAGCATAAAATAATCGTCAGGTTTTGATGGCAGGTGCTTATGAGAGGGCTCTGCCCAGCACAAATTACTTTAAAAAAAGGTTGGGAGGAGGTGAATAAGTTTTTACTTTGATGGTTCAAGGTGTAACGTTTAAAGATGAGGACTATATGTGTTATGGATTACATTGATACATGATGGCATGACATTGACATTATATCTTGCAACATATACTAATGTCTCATATGACATAGGGAGATGGTGTTGATGTGACCATGATCATGTTGATGTTTTATTTTATAAATTTGTGTTGGGATCAAAGTGACAATGTTACATAATGATACATAGAAAAATTAGCCAAATTTGACAGCTAAATATAGAAGTAGATTTACAAAATAAAAATAAAAATTTTAAACTACATGCCTGAACCATGTACATAAACTTTGGAAATGGTCTTAAATTTTGATTGAATTATGGTTATTGAAAACGATAAAACCACACTTTTGATTTTAATGTAATAATTTGGTTAGATTTAATATTAAAAAATTGGCATCAATATTATTGATTTTTGAGAAAACATCGTCATTTAGTGACCCAAAAAATGAGATTTAGCCTTGGAGTTTTTAAAATATATGTATAAGTGCGATTAATTATTCCAAAAAAAAGGAAAAAAATGGCAGGATGCCAATCAAGGTTTAAGGTGGTGGCGGATCTCTACATTTCAAGGTTTAGGGGTTTATTTCGTTGTTTCTCTGCGCCTCACTTGGTTGAACGCAAGAAGCGTCGTATCAGAGTGTTTACAGAAAAGGGATGCTCATGAGAGGAAGGTTTATGGAGGTGCAAGCATGGGAGGAGTTTAGGTGTATGCTCAAGAGGTCGGCGTGCTCAGGAAGTTGGTGTGTTCAGGAGGCAATTCAAGAGTTTAGGAGGTCGGCGGGGTTTGGTGTCATGAATTAGTGACTCAAGAGCTTCAAGAGGAGGGGCGTCGTGTGCCCAAGTGTCAGGAAGGAGAACTCTCACAATGCAGCCTGATGGTGCTCAACTCATAGCCAGTAGGACATCAGAGGTCGACAGGGTCAGGTGTCAGTGAATCAGTGTCTCAAGAGGAAGACAGGAGGAGGGGCGGACCGTGTGCCCAAGCGTTAGGAATATCTCTCACAGCTGCACACCTAATGGTGCTGAGTTCATAGCTAATAGGACATCAAAGGTCGGCAGGATCAAGTGGGGAGTGTCAATGAAACAGTGTCTCAAGAGGAAGGCAAGAGGAGGGGCGGACCGTGTGCCCAAGCATCAGGAAGATGTCTCACAGCTCCACACTTGATGGTGCTCAACTCTGGTACTTCCATTTTTTTGGGATTTTTCCAAGTAGCTGGTTAGGTTAACAGACTTTCTTGTGCTTACAGAATGCAGTAGGAGAAAGAGGAATTGTGCAATATCTATGTGCCCACTAATCACCTCTATATTGGTGATATCTTCCCTGTCAACTCCAAAGACATCATTTACCCCAATTTGTCAGCGCGGGAAGGCATTGGTATTATTCTTACTCTGGAGTCATCTCCTTTCTTCTGGGTTTTTTTAAAAAGTTGTTTTGATCCTATTACTTTATGTTGCCCTTCATTTTCTTGGGGTGAAATTTTGCTGAATTTTACTGTGTACTTGTATTTGCTGTATATTCCTCCCTGGTGCTCTTGCTGGTTTGTTGAAAATTAAGTTTGGGGCCTAGAAGAGGTTTCACAGCATACCTGAACTAGGTACAGCTCAGGATCAGTGGGCAGGGTTTTGGCTGATCATCTATGTGTATAGTAATGTTTTTAATGGATTTATGGTTGATGTTGCCAGTTACTTGCTGTATTGTGCCTACATGTCTACAGACAAGAATGAGTGAAGCATCTCTGCATCGTTAGCATTATCCATTACTAGCATGGCCTTAGACACTCTCCAAAGAGTGTATTACAAGGTTAACCTGTCTGCTCAAGTGTTCCTTCATAGCTACCAAGAAGCTCCTAGCTCCTGGAACTTTGGATGGCTGGTAGACCCTAATGACGTCCATCATTTGGTGACTGTGGAGACCATCTAATGCACATGTGGGGTGCATAAGAATAACTAGTCATACTACAACCTGTATAAGGCCATGGAGTGTATGCCAGAATGAATTCCCAGGGTAAACAGGCAAGCTCAAAGATTTCAGAAATTACATTATACCGTGGAAAAGTTTCTTGAAATCCCTTCAAATACCAGAAGTGTAAATGTCTTTATTTCTATTGGGATTTATGTAACAGGCTTTCTATAGTTTTCTTTCAAGTTGGGCTTCAAAGAAGTTCATGAGTCATATTCTCTATCCTTTAAATACTGCCATGATCATTTGCATTCTTTTCTGAGCAAGGAGATAAATAATGGCCAATTGTGTTTGCTGTGAGTTGCTTTGGCACTTTATGATCAACTTCAATCAAACACTGATTGGGGTACTTGATTTCTTTCTATACTTTTAGATGCAAATCTTGTCAAATTGAGAGCTTGAATGTGTAATTGTATTCTCTCAATAGAACTAGTGGTTCACTAGGGATGTGTTATCAACCAGAGCCTGAATGGGCCTGTTCATCTCCTCTGTGGTTGTGATTGATGAGAGGGTATGCATGGAAAGGTGTATATTGTCATATTGACCTAAGTTTGTTGTTTTTGAACTTGCAGTGTAATTCTATTACCAATTGCAGTCACATTTTACATCACCTGGTGGGTCATCAAATTTTTTGATGGATTCTTCTCACCAATTTATGACTTTCTTGGAATACATTTCTTTGGTACTTTCTAGTCCTCTGGTTTAAAATTAATTGTTGCTTTATTTTTTGGGCCTATGTCGTACGCACTGCCTAAAACTGCTGGTAGTCCATTAATATCCAAGGGCAACAGGCTTCTCAGAACCTAATACTCTGGTCAGAGTTGAATATTTAGGTCTTACAAAGGGGCTGGTGGAAATCACATGCTAGAGTTTATGAAGGGTAGCAGTAGATGGTGTTGTCCAACACATACTATCCCAGCTACACGCTATGAGTTTGGATAGCAGGTGGTGCTTTTGTACTGATACTGTTATGATCAGGTCCCTATCAACAGCCATGTGTGTCTGATGAGACCAACTTGTTTGTTTGCATTGCAGGACTCAGGTTTGTAACAACATTTCTCTTCATATTTTTGGTGGGAGTATTTGTTTCTTTGTGGATTGGGGTGTCCATGTTGCTGATAGGGGAGTGGTTTATTAGGCGTATGCCACTTGTCAAGCACATCTATTCTGCCTCTAAACAGATCAGTGATGCCATCTCACCAGGTGCATATATATTGTCCACTTCTTTCAAATGGATATTTTAAGAGTTTTTGTTTGAGGTTATTATGGTCATTTTTTGTCATACAAAGTGGTTTTGCCTCAAGTGGAAGCTGGGATGTAGAATGCAATAACTGCCAATGTAACTTGGAACCCTTTGTGGAAGAAATCTTGAGAAGACTAGCAAAGCATGGAACTACTCTGGGCAGTATCTATTTCCAAATGTGCCAAAGTGAACTTAATTGCTACTTAGGGTTTGTGTTAACTGTTTCTTTGCAAAATCATGTACATTAAAGAGGTAGCGATAATTCGACATCCATGTGTTGGGGAATATGCTTTTGGGTTCATCACCTCCAGCCTTATACTCCAAGTGATAAGTATCTGAACATGTATACTTTCCTCTTTTACAAGTTACTAGTGGTAATTCGTGCCTGCAAGGCACAGCACAGTAGTGAAGCTTTTTAAAATTTTCAAACAATCGGTGTGGCTATATAACCACGGTTCCCAAATTTTTAGGAAAAAAAAAGAAAGTCTAAGAACCAGTGCGCTTTTTTACCGGTTCTTTCGTAAAAACTTTGGTTCTTCTTTTGAAAGAACTGGAACTGGTGATTCTTTGATTATGGGAAAAAGAATTCAAAGAACTGGAACGAACATTGGAACCAACCACCATTAGCGAGTTATTAGAAGGGTGATTCTTACCATTCGTTCTCACGGTTCTCAAAAAATCAATGAACTAAAATATGGAACCAGTTGCTAAACATCGGTTTCCATCGGATCACATTGGGCCAGAGTGATTCAGCACCCACCGGCGCAACATCCATTCACTGGATGCCTGAACACCAGTTTTCATTGGATCACACTGGGCCAGAGTGATTCAGCACCCACTGGCTCACCATCCATCCACTGGATGCCTGAACTTGTTGTGGATGAACCTGAACCAGTTATAACTGTCATTGACAAATTAACAGACTTGCTGAATTAATATATAAGATTGGTCATTGACACATTTCCCTAATTGTGTTTTTATTCTTCAAGGCAACCGGATGGAATCGGGATTTCGGGGTTTGAGTTAGGGGTTAGCAGTAGATTTTGATTGCATCTTGCACAATGCATTTGGTGAATCCCCATATTATTCCATGATTTGTGTAGGATTTAATGTTTGTTTTATCATCTCTTCAGCTCTAGCCATATTCACTTTGTATTTGTATCACAATATCATGTTGCTTACGTCATTTTCTCTCCTTACATATCCATTCTTTTTACGGTTAATCCTTGTGAGTTTCTAGGTCTTTTGCTTACTAGCATCTTCTTAATGACTTTTGGGCGTAGGTGTTGCATTTGCCTGTCCTGGGACAATGTTGGGGAGTGGTTGCGTCAAATTCCTATATGCAAGCATGTGTTTCACAAGAATTGTATTGTAAAGCTGTTTCAAACACATTCAAGCTACCCCCTTTGTCAAATTTCATTGCAAAATTTACACAGACCATGAATGATATCTCGTATTATAGTTGTACACAAGTTGGTTTCTATTTTCATAATGTTATTATCAAACTTATGTGTTTCAATGAATCACGGTAGTGTTTAGATGTCTAATATTTGGTTGTTTTACATAGTGTATTAATGTATCAATGTATCAATATACATAGTGTATCAATGTATTAATGTTATATATAGTGTACAAGTGTATTAATGTTATACATACTATATCAGTGTATCAATGCATTATGTAACAATTTGACAATGTAAAGATTTGAAAAAATTTGTTGATTTTTTTTCAAATTTTGTAAAGATGTCATATATTGAATCAATTACCTTTTCCATTAAGATTGATAGGAATGCAATGCCAACAAGAAAAAACCACCTACTATTGCAAGAAACATCTTTGAATGTTGTTATTGCCAGCATCTATTCTCCAACAAGCTATCCAAGGTTGTAATCAAGCCTTGGATGAACAATGTCACAAGCTTATGTTGAAACCTTATCTTATGTTTAAGTTTGGCCAAGGAAAAGAAAGTGTGTAGGTTGCAATTAGAAATATTTCAATGCTTAAAGAAGTTCATGAGAAGAAAAAATATTCACAAAAGCTTAAATCCATAGGCATTTGACAATTGTCAAGCAAAGAAAAGGTGTGAGATCTCCCTTTGTTTTATTGTTGTTTTCACTATAAAAAACTATTTATTTATCAACTTATCAAATTAAGATATCAATCCATCAAGTATTGTTATATTTTTAACATTGTATGTTTCAATATATCAAACTTTGTGTATCAATGCAGTAGTCAACAAGTGAAGAGGAGACAAACTCTAAGTGCAAGCCACAAAACAAAGAGTTACAAAAAAACACACAAAACTACAAAGGTGTGAAATCAACCTCACTTTGTATTATCATAGTTTTAGAGATTATAAATTACATAAGTGTCAATGTAACAAACTATGGATATCAATGTATACAATTTTTATGCTTTAGGTGGTACACATCACTTTATATGTAACTAATGCATCAAATTGTATGTATTAATATAGGAACCATCAATTGAAGAAAAAATAGACTTGGATGACAATAGGGTGAAGTCTACAAAGAAAAAAAACATGCAAAAGCAGCCTTAAAAAAAATTTAAGGTGCAAAATGTTCACTTCATAGTCATTTGTTGTTTTAGTTGCATAAAACTATGTATGAATATATCAAATTAATATAACTTTCAATGTATCAATGTATTATAATTTATGTATCAATGTATTAAGTAAAATGTATTGTCAAACCATTCTTTTTTGCATTGTGTAGGGTACCAAATTTGATGCTTTAATTGAAAAACCCAAGGGTATGAAACACACCCCTATGGTGCCCCTTGTATTTTCATATGTCCCTAAGGGAAGGGTCATTTGGACCATCCCATTTTCATGTCCTCTTCCCTTTCCATCTTCACCTCCTCCTTCCCTACCTCCTCCCCCATTTGCATTTCTTCCTCCATCTTTAACCACTATTCCACCTCCTCCATCTTTAACTCCTATTACACCTCCTTTTGCATTTTCAGCTCCTATTCCACATTTTACATCTTCAAACCTTATTCCATTTCCCCCACCTCCAATTGTGATTGAAGTGCAAAAGAAATTTGTCACATTTGCAAAAGATGTAATTTTCCCTCCTTTGCTATTAGCACCTACATTTTTCATGGCTTCCCTTTAGCCAATAGGTGGGATAGATTGTGGCCCTTCTCATCGGCCCCAACTTGCACAACCCTTGCCAATGAACAAGAAGATGAGCTTGCCCAAGGGAATTCCATCAAATGCAGAAAAGGTTTTGGACAAAGACTAAGTTAAAGTTGGTTGAAGAATGATAAGATGTGCTCCACAAAGCCACAATCGAAGTTATTAAACTTGAAAAAAATATGCCAAGATTGATCAAAGCACAAGCACATCCTGCACTTGGCTTATGGTATGTTTTAGAAGGTAGGATGGGGCTTATCAATTGGGAATGGAAAAGCCAAAATCCATTTGAATTTGCCGACACATTTTGACACTTTGTAGCCATTGATACATTCAAAGCAACCCTTCACGCTATAATTAGCCATTGGTATTACATTGGGGTGGTATGAATAAATTCATTCTAATGTTTTATTACTTGTAATTTTATTTATATCATACATTAATATATTATATCAATGTATTAATGAATTAGGTTACATTGTATGTATCATTGTATGAACCCACCATGTGTATCATGAATTGTGAAATACTTTTCGATTTATTTGTGTGTTTTTCCTTGTAATGTGGATGTTGTGGAATAATTCCAAAAAATTTACGAATTTGTGCATGGCCTTATCAACAATGTTTTAATATTTATGTTTGCATAAATTTGGTTAGATATCAATTCCATCCCCTAATATTAACCATGTTATCTTGCTTGTGCATTTGCAAAAGCACAAATTGTACAACAATTATTAGTTGGGCTTCAAACTCCAAAGATCTCACCACCTATGTTTATGCAACTATTGAAGTTCTATCTTTTTTTTCATTGTGGGAGGGGAAAAAAACTCCTTATATGCCCCTTCAATGGTTTAAAGGAGGAGAATATGCAAAAATGGATGCAGTATTTGTCCCATGCAAGTAACTAAATCTTACACTTTTACTATGAGTGTATCATTGTGTCAATGTTTTAGTGTATCAACTAGTTAATGTTTAAATGTATTAGGCACTTAATGTTTTAATGTGTTAATGTTTCCATGTATCACATAATTATTATTTCAATTTGTCAAGTAATTATTATTTCAATGTGTCAATGTTTCAGTATATCAAATTGTCAATGTATTAATGTATCAAGTAGTTAATGTTTCAATGTAGCAATGTTTTATTATGTCAATATTTTAATGTTATAGTGTGTCAATGTTTTAGTGTTGCATTATGTGAATGTTGAAGTGTTACAATGGATTAATGTTATAATATGTTAGTGTGGCAATGCATTGATGTATTAAAATTGTTTATTTAGGGTGGTTAAAAATTACTTTGGATGCCTTCCAAAGGGAAGGTCAATATGTTTTTGGGCAATCCATTACCGATCAAGATATCCATCAACAATGATAGTTATTTGATGTTGCGAATGGGAATTAAGGGAAAAGACATAAATAATGAAATTTACAATTGGTTATTACCCTATAAAGTGCGTGTTTTGGAGGATGTGGCTTTGTTTGATCTAGATATTTTATATGGTTTATGGCAAACTCAAGCCAGTGATAGATGGGAGGAACACAAGGACAATGCCTTTTATCAATTCTTAAATCATTGTGAAATGTTGGACATTTAGTGGGTCCTTTTAGTTATTGGTGAATATTTTTCAATGTGCATATGTAAAGAAAATTGTTTGATACATTACATCTATGGTCTTCAAAAATATTATAATGGTTTCTAATTTTACAGGTCACCCAACCATTTTTCTAAATGTTGAAATGTTGCATAATAACATCCTTGGAGCTATTGAATAAATGCAATCTATGGTGGATATTGAAAACAAAAATGAACAACATAATGCATTTGAGAAAGCATTTGGGCTTTAGACTCCAATGCCTTTGGATGATAGTACTATGGTTGTTCACATAGGGTCAAACCTATTGATTTCTAAGCATAAAAAAAGTGGTACCCAATTGGGCCAATATTAGACACCCTTAAATGACTTACAATCACAAAACCTAACAAAGGAATTTAATGCCAATGACTTATTGACCTTTGCCATTTCCCACCTGTATCATTTATTTTCAATCATATTGTCTTTTTAATGTTTTAGTCTTAATGTATCAAATAATATGTTGAGCGAGTTAATGTATTAGATAGTATCTATGAGGCATGTGAATGTGTCATCTTTAGTTATTATTAATTTTATTTTCCTTGGAAAATGTAGAGTACCATAAATGATTAAGTCCATCAAGTGCATTTTCTTCCCTCAAAACACAATCAATATTTTTTTTTCATGTGCATTTTGACCTTAATGATGTGTACTAGTGTATCAACAATGGTCTGAGATTGATATTCTATGCTTTAGATGTTCTCTAGAGACTAAGGCAACAAATCCCGATGTTGTTTTTTTTGGAGGACAACCACATTTTGAGTTAAGCATTGCAAATTTAGAATTTGTCAAGTTTTGGAACCCTCAAGCTTAGTTGGGAGATTACACGATGGATTTCCTAAATTTTAGCCACTATTTCAATAGCCCTCCAAACATTTGAAAAAAAAAGTTTGTGGCAAATGCTTTGATCGCCCCATCTTTGAAGAAGTTATGTTTTGGTGTAGGGGTTGGTACTAGAGTTATAGAATTGGAGGCCATCATGGGATGGGCCAAGTCTCACCTATCATTAGGTGGAGGTGAGACTAAATATGACACTATGGTAATACCTTATCATGGTGAGGCACATTGGAGAACTTGCTTATGTTAGAGCCTTCCCATACCTTTCATTTTGACTCCAAGCTAGATTGGGGTACATGATTATTCAACACGTGACATTTTTATTCAACAAATCTGTGGGGCCTTGTTGTTACAAGGTGTCCAACCTAGTGATCCTACATTTAATGAATTGGTTGAAAAATTAGTGTTGAATGTCCCCATCTTTACATAGGTTGGGAGTTGAGAGTTTGGATATGCTATTTCACATAACCTTTGCCAATACTTGACTTACAAGGCAAGTTTGAATAATCAAACGATTGAAAAACCCAAGGTTGGTTTTCAACAACAATGTTATCTTTGTAATACATTCAAAACATAGTAATTAGAATGTCAATATATAATAGTTAATGTAATGTGTTTAAAAAAAATGTAACATTGTATTATTGGACGTGTAATTTTTAAAAAATGTAACATTGTATTATTGGATGTGTAATTATAAAAAAATATAACATTGTATTATTGGACGTGTAATTTATCACCTTATGTGTTGGTGCAAATTTTGAGCAAGTCTTGGAGTGCACCATTTGATCCTCAAGAGTATCAAAAGCAAACCATCATGAAGCTTGTGGAGGAGCTTGAAGTTAAGGACACAAGTTGTGGCTATTTGCCACCATATATCCATTGGTTGTTACACATACAAGCCTTAATAATGATTGTATTTTGTTGGATGTGATTGTAGGTGCATAGAATTCACAAGGCCCTCATAATGTAGGCGAGGTGGCGTTCAAATGGCAAAAGGATTGGGTGTATCGTAAATAAGTAATAGAAAGGTTGACTTTTGTGCACATGGGGAGCCCAAATGGGGATATAGGATTAGACAAGTTTTTGGAATTTTTTTGAACTGAAGACTTGTATTAAACCCCATTTGGTACTCATGGTTGGGTGGTAATGTGCATGTATATATGATTTTTGTGAATTATTAGTCCATTTTATTATAATGTTATGAAGAATGGTGTTTCATTTTCATCAAAATTTGTAGTCGTCAATTAGTTTTTCAATGCATTAGTGTGACAATGTATTAGTGTTTGTTTATCACTATGTTAATATGAATGTATCATTATACTAATGTGTCACTAGATTAATTTGTTAATGTAATAGTGTGTTTGGCTTTCACTAAGTTAATATATGAATATATAATTGTATTAATGTGTCATTATCTTAATGTGTTAATGGAGATAGATGTGTGTTTGTTTATGACTCTATTATTATATGAATGCACGATTGTATGATTGTATATGTATTAGTGTGTCAATGTGCCAAAATGTTTATGCATTAAGGTGTTAATCATTTAGTGTGTGAATGTATCATTGTAATAATATCTATTTGTTATTCTAATGTATTAATGAATTAATTCATTAGATGATTCAACATTTTAAGCTTTGTTGGATGCAAACAATTTTCTCAAAAGGATTCAAGCTTATGAAAAAATATTTTTAGCCTGAATCCATTTGATAATATCCAAGTCCATCACCTTTGGATAAAATTCATTTAAACAAAACTTATGATAAGGTTATGAACATTGATAAATATGACTAGTGTTAGACACTGTAAAATTGGGGAGGCTAAAATTGAATTATTAACTACACATTGTTTTAATACTATTGAACTACATACTTAAAGCATCAATCCATACCATGTCATTGAAAATTAGTGTACCAATGTACCAATGTACCAATGTACCAATGTTTTGTCTATTGAAATGGTGTTAATGATAGTTGTTTTTTTGCAATTGACTTGTGCCCATGAGCCAAAAAGTCCAAGTGTTGTTTGAAGTTAAACCTTTGTCCATCTTCAATTCGTAGAAGCATAGGGTTTGGGCCTATGGTGTTATGTAACCCATTTTGTAACTTTGCCACAACCTTTGTTTGATTGCCTTATGCACGGTGAAAATCCACCATCAATTATTTAAGGAAAACTTGATTCCCATTGGTTGCATCCACCATATCCAATGCCATGTTCCAAAGTTGTTTCTCTAAATTGACTTATATTGGGGCGGTCAACTTATGAATTGATGTAAGTGGAGTTGTCATTATGTGGGGGGGGGGGGGGGGGGGAGGTATTACCTTCTTAAACCTATAAGTTTCTATAAAAACCATTAAATTTATTTCTAGATTTTGACTAATATCTTGATTTTCTCACCCCAATCAATATT
>Ga0116227_10008944_pt1 | contig 18485 bp, 8 predicted proteins | sample S1TSphgellanicum_FD_89693 | JGI IMG/M metagenome (GOLD analysis project Ga0116227, IMG submission 89693) | Host-associated microbial communities from peat moss isolated from Minnesota, USA - S1T2_Fb - Sphagnum magellanicum MG | ecosystem: Host-associated > Plants > Peat moss > Unclassified... | reverse complement strand
CCTTTTTTTCACTTTTAGATTCTTTTTGCATGCATTGCAAGAACGTGTGGGCAAATATTAAATCCGTGCAATATATTCCTTGCCTTTTTTTCACTTTTAGATTCTTTTTGCATCCAAAATTTGTCTTTTGATGTGAATATCACACCATTGCAAATTTGAATTACAAATCATGGTGTTCATAAATTGAAGGCTGAATAGGTGTCATGAAATTCTCATTTACAAACTTATATATAAGCATCTAAACATAACACAAATTATTTCTTAGTTGGCCCTATGTAATTGTACAAAATAGTTTGCATTAATAATCAAGGACCAAGAATCACAACCAGGTTTTATATTGTTCATGTATCGAGTTCATCTTGGAACATGCATAGGGCCATGATGTCACCTTTGAACTCTAAAAGTTGCACAAATTCAATGTGCATATAGGTAGTGGGAGAAAAAAAAGTACATATGGTTTCATGTGGTTATGATATTGAAAACTTCCACGTGTCTAGATACAAAAGTGATTTTGGAATGTTAGTATTGTTCATGTACCTAACTTTTCTTGGAACCCATACATAAATGTGGGCCATGATGTCAATTTTGTGGTGTTGAATATGCACATGTTCAATGTGCACATAGTTGGAAATAAAAACATGACATAACTTAACATATAAGAAATAGGAAAGGGGATTATGAGTCCTTTTCTTTGTTGGGAAAAGGCATGACTACATATTGACCTAAAGGGTTCGTTATTGGTTGGCCTTTTTTCAAGGAGATTTATTGTTAAGGAAAACTTAACATATAAGAAATAGGAAAGGGGATTATGAGTCCTTTTCTTTGTTGGGAAAAGGCATGACTACATATTGACCTAAAGGGTTCATTATTGGTTGGCCTTTTTTCAAGGAGATTTATCCTTAAGGAAAAGTTGTGCATTACACCACTACTTTGGGCCCCATCTTTTGAGCATGCATTGATAATGTGCAGGAAAACATGTGTACAAAATTTTGCACAATCTCATTGAAACCCATCTCGTGCATCTCATGATTATATTTTGTCATTATGTGTGACTTAAGAGTAGGTCAGTGAAGGTAGGTTAGTGATGTGTGTGTTATTCCAATGATGTTGGGGGGGCGGGGGGTGGGGGGGGTCACTCTTTTTTGTATTAAAAAACTACACGAGTAAAAGTTAGGTCCCATATATTTGTTGTCATGAAAAATTATACTTAAATTAGTTATATAATAGGATTATGTTTATTCTCAAAATTAAAATAAGGTATGCAATTAAAAAATTAAAATATATATAACATGTGTACAAAAGACTTATAATAGGTGTTAGTTGTTATTAGGTTCCATTAATTAGATAGAGAGAATGTAAATTATCAAAGTAAAAGAGGTAGCACTAATGTGATGACCTTTATTAATGTTGTGTGGTTATTGGATTTTTTTTATAAATACCCATTAGTTAAATACCATTATAAATACCCATATACTCAAGTTGTCAACTTGAGTATATATCCACTTACTTTGTAGGGGTGAAAAAATAAAATTAAAAACCAATTTTGGTATAAAACCTTGCTTTTCATTTTTTTTAATTAAAAAAACTCTATAATAATCCTTTTTTGCTGGTTCTTTCATAAAAATGACCAATTTTTTTATTTTTAAATTTAAAAGAATCAAAATTATTAATTATTTGCAAAATGAAATAATCACACAACACTAGTATTTACTCAGTCATGACAAGGAATTGATTGGGCCCATATGTAGCAACTTGGTCATCCACTTACTTGGGTTGTAATGCACACCTTATTTGCTTTTATTTTGAAACCCACAACATTATTTTTTTCTTTGTATTTTTTCCCATGCAAATAAACCACATCTTCACTATCCATAATGAATTTGTGAGTGAAAGACATGATTGTCATCATGTGAAATGTGACACACTACTAAAATGGTTGTTGAAAATTAAACTTGAACATTGAATGCATGATGTTTCAACTTAGTCATACATAATCATCTTATTTCCTTCATCATTTCTCTGCATGCCTTCCACTAAGAGTACAACATCAAATTCGGGCTTTACATTGCTACACATTACCAATGAAAATTAACTAATTATCAACTGATGAGAAAAATGAATTGAGTTTATGAAAATGAAATTCCATTTGGATGAAAGTATTGAATGACATTACATGCACTTTGAATTGAATTCAAATTCAATTCAATTCAATTCAATGGGAGTCATATTCCTAAAGGGTCCAAGCAAGATAAAGTGGACACAAAAAGTGAGTGCCTTTAGTTTTACCCCACATCATACATATAAAACAAAAAAGTGGGTTCTGAAAATAAAATCTAAATTTATTTTTTTTAATTTTTTATTATAATCAAACCTTTAGAATGTATGATCATTATATTTGAAAATTATTTGAATAAATAAGTCCTAAAAATAAAGTTAAAATATCTTTGTTTATTGGATAGTAGATTCATAAATGAAGATATATTTTTTCCTTTACTTTTGAGGACATAAAGATCATTTTATTCTTGAATTTTAGTTATAATAGAAAGTAGATTTTTTTTGGATACACCTTTTTTTGTATGTAGACTTTAGTAAGAAAAAGATGATTGCAATTTTGTTGCAAAGAATATCATATATGAAGAGCTTTATCACCAAAGGGTTCATGATAACCTTGTAGAAGAAAAAACTTGTGGGCTTTGAAAGTTAGTTTCGATAGACCAACATTAGTGCAAACACATACAAAGACATTGTGACAAGGGAGTTTAGTGGATTTTATTACTCTATTGTTGATATGAAAATGTAAATGCACTTTAACATGGTGGTAGATACAAGAAAAAAAGTTTCCCACATTGATTATATTAATGTGATAATGTTTTGGAATCCTAGCCAACCAAATCAAGATTGAACAATTTTATCCATTTTATGAACAATCCTCATAGCATTTTTAAAATGTTGGGTTCAAATTGAAAATTTGGACAAGCTGATCTTTGTGACCAAAATTGGCCATGTGATATTCATGTTAGTTGTTTGAAACATTCAAACTTGGTGGTTGTACTACATGAAGCATAATCCAATTTAATAGAGGAATTGGATGTTGAATTTGTGGATGAAATGGACCATGAAGAAATTTTAGATATCCCATGATTCATTTTATGAGGATGGTGTGACAATTGTGAATTGTGTTTTATTTTTCCTTCAAATGTGGAGGTGTCTAAAGTTTCTTGCTTTTTGTTTCATAATAGTCAACCATATGTCCTTAAATGAGGACCAAGTGAATTTGAGGATGATGAATTTTTTTTGAATTAGGGTTCATACACAAAAAACTCTTCCATGTTTTTGGATTGTGAAACCTTCGTCTTGCTTCAATTTGAAGATGCGTTTATGCTTGAAAGTTGGGGGATGTGATGTATACAGGGTGCTTTGTAGTGGCCCGAAATTGAAGGTTTGTTCAGCATTATGTGTCTTTGAAAGGAGTTGGGCAATTTGGGATTAAAAATATGTCTATGTAAGATGGTTTGTTTAGCTTTGAAGGTAATTTGGTGTTTGGGTGATTTAAGGGTTTATCTATTTGAAGGTTTAATTGGGGGTTTGTTTGAGGGCATTTGGATGGTTTGACAGTTTATTCATTTGAAAGTTTTTTTTTGAAGGATCCTTTTTTTGTTTTTCCTCCTTTGGGTGTTTATTTGAGGGAGTTTAGGTGATTTGATGTCTATTTTTTCATTGTGTATTGTTTATTTTTCTATCTTTGAGTGTCAAACCATATGTTGAACTATATGCAATTGAACCAATCTAACAAAAAAATATCATTTTGTTTCACATTAAGTTCACCTCCTTTAATTAGTTTTGAAGTTAGAAATAAAACAATGCATGTATATATATTTTTGAAACTTTATGTTTATCGGTTGTTAGTTTCCCTTTTATTATATTGGACATAAAAGAATTACATATATGACATTATTTTACTAGGTTTTTTAATGCAAAGAAATATTAAACCTTCCATTTTGATACCTAGGTAAATAATCAATAGACATACATGGTCGAGTTTCTATCAAAAAAATTGTGATTTTAAAAAAATCTTGTTGGATATCAATTAAGGTTTTTGTTAAAAACATGGGAATGTATAACCACCTTTAACATATCCAACCCTTGGCATACATGCTTAACATTATGATCCTTAATACTGAGACCTAAGTTGGTCCTTTGAAAATTCTAAACCCATAAACCCAAACCTAGTTGGTTGTTTTTAAAAAAAATTTAACTCTTAACTTCGACTATTGGGTGAAAGCACACTAAACTCCCCCAAAATTGTAGTCACACATATAATCTTTTTACAATTAATGTTTTTGGTGATGTATAGACATCACAAATTGGATTATTTTTGTTTGTTTTAAGTATATTTGATTATATTTAGACTTCATCTAATCAATTATTTTTAAAAATTCAACAAACATTAAAGAATTTGAACATATGGAGTATATTCGTGACAAAATAATACCCATCATAGAGTTTGAAAATTTGAATATATACTTCAAAACTAGGGTTGTGGATGGAAATTTTCGGTGATTTTTTTTATATTGTATGATATTAATATACATCAATTAAATCTAGGATAATTTAGAAATTAAAATTTTTTGGATGAAATTCCATTCAAAAAATATGTTTTTTTGCATTTTTTTATAATAATGAATGCATAATAATATTTTTTTTTAGGAAAAAAACCACTACCATATCAAAGAGGAGGAGATTTTATAGATGAGCATTGCAATTTTTTTTCAATTTTTTTTTGTTTGGTAATTTTTTATGAATCATAAACATGAAACTCTAAGGTTGTTGAAAAATCGTAAACTATATATTTTGCGTACATTGATTTTATCCGATCCTCCTCATCTAATTGTTGGATCAAAACTAATTTTTGACTCAAAATGAACTTGAGTTCAAAAATATGGTTGTGTATGTTCTAAAGTTTTTTACTTGTGTTTAGGATAACCAAAGGATGCCATCAAGATTTTAGCTTACTATGTACTTTAATACTTGTTATACATCACCTTTTTTGAATAAAAATGGTTCCCTCTTAGTGTATTTTCACCCTATTATCGAGAAATTTTTATGCCCATCCAACATTAGTTGCTTATTAACCTACCTAACTATTTACCTACTTAGTACCAACCAAATCAACAAAATAATTATGTTATGTAGTTACTTACTATTTGGTACCAACTTGTAAATTGAAATTTAGTTGCACTACATAGGCACCTAGATAGGTATTACCTACTTACATACCTACCTATTAGGTACATACCCAACAATGCTAGTGGGTGAACATCAAGTAGCGAATGGTGAGTGAGTGAATGGGCTCAAGTGAACAAGGAATCCTTATAGCATATTCCATGCCACATCATAAAATATTCTATGAATATTGTCATGCCATGTGGATTTGCTTTTATGAAATGGCAAAATATTCTTTGTTGACGTGCAAAATATTTTGCCACATGGATAAGGCTCCAATTTCAAAACACAAACTACTTTCTTTTGGAGGTATTTATGGGTGAAAATGGTGGTTCAAAATTGTACCCATAAACTTGGGGGTCTTTTAAAGATTTCAAACCACATTAGAAACAATCACCAAAACAAAAATTATTAGCTCATTAAAGGATGTGAAAAATACAACGTATTCTAAAAATGATATTCATTATAACATGAAATCATTTTTCCTGCATCATTGTTGGAAGTTCTCTGCCAACATTAACATATTGGAAAGAAATAGGCATTCCAAAACCTAATGCAACTACATTTTTATTATATTGTCATTGGCTTTCAAATACTTTAACACATGCCAATAAAAACTAAACCTCATCCCAACTCTAGATAATGAATAAACTTTTCAAACTTGCCATAATACATTATGTTTTGTAGGATATGATGTAAGTGTTTACATTGCACCCATGTTCTTCACTCGCCTAAAAAAGTTGTATACATGACAACAAAATATATGCAAAAACAACATGGGTAATTTCCAATTGTGACATTGAAACGTTTGTGGCCACAGAATATGCTATAGATTCGTCCATACCCAGGGGGCAAACCAGTAGAGGATTGAACAATTTATCGACATCCCAATTGTTGGTGTGTTGTTGCATTAATTTAAACACCAAAAGCCTTTTCACCTTCTTGCCACAATGAGATGTGGGCTAACTACTTGCATTTGAAGGTTTGATTACATTCAGTGTGTAGGTTGAAGGAACCTAGAAATTGCTTGAAGCTAAAGGCTCACTTTAAAATAAACTCCAAGGGTTGTGTTTCATGCATTGAGAGTCAAACATAAAGTATAGGGTACATATTTTGTGCAACACATGGCAACCCATGGACGTGCAAATCATCAACACTATTGGGATGACAAGCGGGAATGGCCACATGAGAACAAGGGGTGAAAGCAGGAAAAAAAAACCAAGTAGTGTGTGGACAATCCTTAACAACTGTTTTTTGAAAATTTGAAAAATCGCCATGGGAACACTATATATCAATATATATATATAAAGTTCTTATAGTTTCAAAGTTGCAACTACAAAATTTTCATGAAAATTCACCATGTTTCAAAAGTCCTTTTATATGTGTAAAGCACTTAGGAAAAACATGTGGACATGTGATTTGTTTTTGTATCAAAATTCTTTTTCTCTTATCAAATGTTCACCAAATCATTTCAATTTTTTTGTAAACTTTGATATATTCCACAAGAAGGGATCCATGTGTTCAAAACATTCAAAAAGTAAAAATACATAACCTTTTTAGAATTTTTTTTCTTGAATGTCCTTTTACACTATTACAATTTTGAATTTGTAATCATTGTTCAAAATAAAGTTATAGATTTGACTATAATGTAAGGATTGATGCAAAAAAAATTGAGTTTTTACCATGTTATATGGGTATATGCAAACTACGGTGGCTCACTTTTGTTAGGAAATAGTGCTTTTTCCCTAGGTACCATTTATTCAATGCATATGGTGATTAATATATCCTTAGATGTACTAATTGGGACTTTTATCTAGACTAATAATTTCATTATGAAGAGAATTGTGTGGTTATTTATAGAGAAAAAAACTCATTTGTTAGTAGTATTGGACTTTTGAAGTTGAAAAATATGGACTAGTCATTTGATTAAAACACCACAAAATGGAAAAAATTATATTAAGGCACATTCCAAATTTGTTATTGGGATTCAATATGTAATGTTATACTAAATGATAAACTCATATGAGGAATCTTTTTTTTGAAAACCTTAACCATTTAATAGTTAGGGACTTTTGAATGGTTAAAATTTGACCATATTTTCATAAGTCCATATGAATTGCAATTTTTGTCTCTTTTTCAATTTCTTTGTCCCAAAAACATATTTTTTTGGAAAGTTGTAGATCGAGCATTATTCCCTTAAACTTTTTGGGTTTTTTTAAAGGATTTTCCAAATCAAAAAATGACATTAGTTACATGAAATATAAATTTTCACATAGATTTGGGAAAGTTTGTAAATGATTGAACATGTATTATTCAAATATTATGATAGTAGCATTTAAAAAATTAACAACCATGTTCATTTGATTCATTTTAAAGATTTTGTATGAACTTGTAGGGAGTGTAATTTTTGCCAATATTGAACCACCATAGCTTGCATGTCGCAACCCTACTTTGAGAGAGTGTGAGGATGAAACTCACACTCCTGAAATTGGGACTTGGGAGTCCTTTGGGACTTCTGAAACTTCAAAATTCGATTGTAGGGGTCAAAACACCTTGCATTATGGTGTTATTTATATCATTGGAAAGGTATCAAAGTGTGGATGTCGAAAATGGCCTCGCATGGGCCATTTGAACATTTGTAGCACAAGTTATGGTAAAAAGAAGGGTTGGGAGTCAAACTGGTAGTTTGATTCTCGACCATTAAAAGTCAGGAATCAACCTGACCCCAATGCGTGCAGGTCAAGTGCAACACACGGATGGAAAATTCTTGAGGAGAGCTACAAGTTTGCTTTCGACCTCATCCTAATCAAAGGTCTGAGCAAAAAGTTATGACCTCGCAAAGTCCCAGGAGTCCAAACCGGGATAGTTTCGGGACTCCTCCTTGTCCCGAGACAAAAAGCCCTTCGGATGTGGGTGCTGCGGAAAGGCACATAATATAATATATGGGGGAAGGTGGTGGCTTCCCCCGAGTCCGAACTGTGATGAATCATGTGAGTCCAAAGTTGCCCGTGGCTTGTCCCAGCACCAAGGGTGCTCCAGAAAGTGAACTAACTAACTTGTTGGTTGGTTTGATGTAGGTTCGAGTAAGTAAATAAAGCTTGTCACTCTTCCTAGTCCTATCCTAGAGCTTCAGCATGCCCTTCTACCCCTTTTAGTGTTGAGAGTTGAAAGCGTGCCCCGAGTTCCTCACAATTCCATTATTGAGTAACTTAGACCCAACTTGGGTCTAACTAGGAACTTGGGAGTGCATCATTGCATTTACCTATATGTCATATTTGGGCTCAAATTTGATATTCAATTTTAAAAATTGTGTGAAAAATGTAATATAAACTAATAGAAAATTGCCATGTGGGTGAAAGCATGGTAAAGTATGCCAAAAAAATAGTCATACATGCAATCATAATCACATTTGTGGCATAAACATGAAAAAACCTATTCAAAATTTTCTAACTTCATTATGAAGCAATGGTGCACTCCATTGAGTTTATAGTAAGCTACACACAAAATGTGAGGAATTCTCATGTAAGAAAAATGGATGAAAAATATATTTTAAACTAGTTAGGTTTTCAAAATTTCCAACATATTTTTACATGAGAACTTTGATAAATTATGACTATGATATGAAATTTTAAAAAACACATTGATACATATTAGTGCTCTATCCATTTGAAAGTACAAAAAATTCAATTACAATTATACTTTCATCAATGTTATGCACATTCTCAGCAAGATTACAAGTCAACATATCTGCCCACTCAATGTTGTTGAACTTTTGCAAATACCAAGAAGAGCGAATTAAACCAAAAGTGTAGGAACAAAAAAGATGGAAGATAAATCCTTGAACATAATATATGAAAGGAAAATTTTACTTGGGCCATGAACCCGCCCCATTGTCTGACGCAAAGTGCCAAAATGCAAGCTAGTAACCAAGTTCATGAACACTAGATTTATATGCAACTCTCAACAAGAGCCACTTGGTGGTTATGTCCTTGAAAAGGTGGGCTCCAATACATGGCCACCTCCATATATTAGTTAGGCCTCCAATGAAATTAGCCCAGTGTGATATCTTGGACAAAGAGCAATTGGAAAAGGTGTTGAATTTTCAAATATTCACTACACACGTAATTTCCCCTAGCCATTGAGGCAAAGTAGCTAGGTCTGTAGGAGTCACAAAAATAGTCATTTGTGTGTCCACATCCACTAACATTGCTTAAAGATGTTGTGATCATTTCCAAATTGCACAATTTTGTAACTTGAGAGGCTTTGCAGCCCTATACATGAAACACAAATCCTACCAATTTCTAAAAGGCAATGCAATCAACATTCTTGCATGATCTTGTAGCAAAAGTGTTCAGACTACTAATAGACCTCCTTCAAGTTTACAATGCCCCTAACACACACCCAGGTTGGGTGATCAAAGTGACAAGAAATGCCAAAGCTATAATTTCATGTGGTCATATAATAAGCACACATCTTCTCCCTTGGTCTATGTGGAAATGGCCTAAACACCACCCCCCCCCATTGTCTGGTTGCACTCTTTTAGAATAATTTGGAGCACTTTAGGCTATATATACACCAATTAACATCCAAAATCACATAGTAATGACACACAAGCAGACAAATAATAGACAAAAACAAGGATAAAAATAAAAGTTGACATATAGCTTATACACAAGAATTTCCCAACACAAATAGAAAATGGAATAGAAGGAAACCAATATTCAAACTTTTTTACAAGGATACCATAATAGTGCAATGAAGAATACCAATGGTAGGGGAACATGAATTGCACAAAACAACATATATACTTAGTAGCCATCCAATATTGTATACATCTGCACCCTGCAACCAACACCATTGGTCAAATTCTCATCCAACCAAGCTTTTCAAAGTGATGTGCACAACATTGCTATAATAACTTTCATTGAGGTTGTCAGTACAACCAATCTTTTCTTCAAAACATTTTTACATGCAAAAGGATCGAAATCACACATAATTCATCAATTGAGGCACACATGTAATGTACATACATGGTGGGGGTTGACAACACGTTCTAGCAAAACAACAATCAACATTCATCAAAGTAAAGCAGTTTGCTTCCTTCCTTTTCCACATGCAACATGACACAACTATTTTAGTGAAAAACATGTGTTGTGCACTGTTGTAAAGTTAGCAGGCAATTGGGAGGTAGAAACAAGGCAAATACAATATTTCTACATAAATAGGTACAACATGATCAAAATTGTATTTCAAAGACCTTATGTCATCATCCTCTTCCCTCCTTCATTGATCATCAATTCGTCTAGATTGAAAATTCAAGATTGCTAGTTTGCAATTCATAGATTAAGACATCTAACACAATGTTAATTTGGATTTCCATGCAAATTAACATGATTTTATAGTAGAGAAAATGATGACATTGCCAAATAAGAATAAGAAGAAAAATAATACAAACATGTATAGAAAACAATCATAGTCCAACACTTCATAAATAACAAAAGTTTATCCTTTGTGTTGCTAGTATAAAAGTGTCAACATTCAATCACCAAACTTACATCATCATTGCATAGTCTAATGATTAATTAGTGGAAAACACTATTGTGAATATCAAGAAGATATCATAGACAAGAAACAAGTCACTCATAGACTATGGCAACCAAGATTGTTCTATAAAAAGGAAAAAAACAAACTTCCAAATAAGAAAAAAAGATATGGCTTTAGCCAAAAAAAAATTTGAAATTTTTGTTTTCCCTCATCATAGCATCAACAACAAGAATGTTGGATCAATAGAGAGGGATGGAAAACCAAGACCTAACGAGAATTCAAGGAAAAGCAATAGAGACAGAAAAGAAGGGGTAGGTTCAAAAACATATCGTCCTTAATAGGGCGTTTGATATGACCTACTAGGCCTTGGTTGTCGTAAGGGAATGACAAAGGTGGAGAGTACAAAGAGGAGTGGTGCCATGGCATATATCAATTGATGGTTCGATCCTACCATAGCCACACTTTTTTTTCATCAAGATTTCAACCTTAAAAGAAAGAAATAGTTAAAAGAATTGATAATACACAAGTTCTATTCCAATGCTACAAAAGGCAAAAAACAAAGGAAACCAATAATGTAGTAACAAACTTGTCAACCAATCTTCCTACTCCTTTTCATGTTTTTCCTTTTCTCACACATTGCAATGCCTATTCACATAATTAATTCATACTAAATTGCCTTTACGTAATTATACACCAATAATTTATTAAAAACTATTTAAAACATCATTACCTTACGACAAACTTAAAGTTTTCATGAAAAATATTATTCATCATGGTTTTTTTTTTTTAAAACTAATATTTCTCAATCCTTTTGTTAAATTACAATCTTTATGACAAGTTCCTACAAGTTGAAAAACCACCTCAAATATGTGTTGCAATGAAAACTACAACATTGTGACTCCTTTTTGTCTACACCATACCATGGAAACATGCACAATTGACACATGTTAACTACATGTAAAAAAATGTTATGTACACAAAAAAAAGGTGAGATTTCTATTGCAAGGACCCAAATGGCATCATGTGCTTTATGCACAAAATCAAATATGTGTTATGAATCAAATACCAAATGATTTTGGTATGTTTGGCATTGTGTAGGTATATATACTTGATTACTATTGGAACCTATTTTGGGCAGCTATGTGGGGGCAATTTGGCAATTTGAAAAATTTCCCTACATTACATAATTGCACATATAAATTAGAATTAAATATTAACAAAAATGTCAAAACTATCAAAATGGACTTTTGGATGGCCAGCATGTTCCACCATAGGGGCGGGGCACTTTTATTTGAATTTTTAATGAAAATCAAAATAAAAGGTCCCATATATTGGTTGTTGGGTTAAAATTGCAATCTAATTAATATATAAAAGGGTTATGTTTATTTGAAAACAAAAACATAACTAATGAAGAGTATGAATAATTAAAATTGATCAAAACATTAAAAATATGATTATGGTGTACTAAACATTTTCAAATACTAATTGTTAATAAGATGAATTAGTACATTAAAATCTATTAATTAACTTTGGAACTTTTATATTTTTTTCCATTTTTGTGTTAAATCCTACATCCTTTACTTATTATCCTTGTTTGATTTTTGATTATTCCCTTGGAAAACAAGTTTTTTTGACCTTGTTTTAGGTTGATAGTATTCGATTCATGTGCTTTTCTTTCATTTCTATTTTTCAAATTCATCATCTAGATTTGGTTTACTATTTACCTTAGGGTGGATGCATGGTAGGGTGGACCGAATTTGGAGTAACATAATCCATTTTTCTACCACCTAAATGTGATTCTAATTACTATATTGTTTTGTACATTATTGAATTATTAAATGGACTCATTTCGAAATTAGAAACTTCAATATCTATGTAATGAAATTGATTGGTATGAAAAATATATAAAATTATAGGATCTATGAACTTTTGAAATTGAAAATCAAGGTATGTAACACTAGCAACATTTAAATGAATGGACTTTGGTTTGGTTCTATGATGGACCTCAAAAACATTTAGGGAATTGGTTTTTATTTCTAAATTTAATAATGAAATCAAGCTTGAAATGGTTTGATTCATATCTAATGAATTTTATGACCTATGGACTTTTATTTGGTGAAAATTAGGCACATTTTCTCAAAAGTCCATTTCATTTTGAAAAAAATCATTTAGTTTGAAATTTTGCAAGTATGTTTTAATTAATGAGATCTACTAGAATAAAAATTTTAATGGAAAAAGGTCTCTTGGAATCAATGCATTATTGCTACCTAACTACAAAAAACATTTCGAGGCTCAAAAAAAATACAAAGGAAATGGACTTTCAATTTTGTAAATTCTTGCCACTTTTTGGTCCACCCTACCATGCACTTACCCCTTATTGAAAAATCAATTATCGAGTTAATATATCTTTGTGAAATTTTTAAAAAGGTATGTGAAATAATGGAATTATAATTAATATAAGCATTTACCTTCATTACCCCAAAAAATAAATAAGCAGTAAAAAGTCCCATCCTTCTAAAAGTCAAGAGAGATTATCAAGTTCATCAAGTTCAAGTGCACATAATAAAAGTTGAAATTCTATGATTAATTATGGGTCCAACCACCCTTCTAACTTTGATATGTGCACATGTAATGGTACAAATTTCAAACTCCCAATTTTATACTAAACAAAACATTTAAAGTTGAATAGATTTCCATTACATCTTCAATCAATTGTTGATCCATCATTAATAAAATTACAATTTATATTAAGATCATTATTCTATTTTTTGAAATTAAAATTCAAAATTAATTAATTATTCAACAAACATGTGTCAAAGCTACCAAGGTACTATGGCATTTGGGCTTTTAGTCAACCAATAGGGTAAATGATTTATGTGCACCATGACAATATTTAGCCTTTTAAGACAAGAAAACTTTGAATATATGTAGGTAAATTAGTGCTTAGGATTGCATGTAAGTAGTACCAAGTTTGGGCATGCTCATTAGTGGTGTTGAATTGTTTTTCAATCTTTACTAATAAATCCCAAAGCATATTTAATTATTACTAGAATTTAATGTTTCAAGGATAGAGATTTGATGTATTTTTTCAAGTTTTATTTTTGATTGAAAATAATGAGGATTCAAATCCTTTGAAGAACATTTTCCCAATAATCAAATTCCTTAAATGCACCTTGTGTAAAATCCCTTTCAATTATGAAATAGATGGGTATTGATTAAACAAAAAATGGATGAAATTGGGGAAATTAGACAATGGATGAATTTATTAACATCTTTTTTGGCAAAATGTAGCCATTTTTTTCAATATGATAGAAATATTTTTTTTGAGTATTTTAGTCACCAAATTCAACATTTCTTTGGAAAATTTGTCAACTTTCTTTATTGGGTTCTAACATGTAGCCAAAATTGTGAAATATGTTTTAGGTTTTTATCTTTCATATCTTATTTAGAGGCAAATTTGGTTGAATTCTCTTGCCCCTAGGTAGGTAGGTAAGTATACTCTATAGGTAGCCTAGTAGGTAGGTCTGCACAAAGTGGACCTAGATGCAATTTTAGAAAAATAAACCATGGTCATAATTTTAAAATTTTCAGTTTTACTTTTGAGGTTAAGGTCCAAATTTAGGGGATTTTAAGGATACTTGCAATTGGGCATGAAATGGCCAAGTGAGGATGAAAAGGGGCATAGGATTGGGCACCATTTTATGGATATGTATAATATGTTTACATGTAAGTGCAAAATTTTGTGGTAATTAAAAGTTACACGTGTTGAAAAAAGTGACTATTTTTATTTTTTAGATTCCTTACAACAAAACTACAAAGGAAACCATTTTGAAATTGAATACCAAAAAGTTGGTCTACTACACACAAAAAAGGAAAGATTTTTTTTGTGAGGACTCAAATGGTTATATAATATCTATGTGTTATACAAGTGAAGAATGTTACGTGCATCAAGTACAAAGTGACTCTTGCACGATGTGCACATGTTTTAGATGTGTTTGATTTTTTTGGAACCTACTTTAAACTATTATGTAACGATTTGATTCATTGAAATTCCTCTAAAATTTAGGCCTTTCATCATGTCTATATGGTGCAACAAGTTGGAGGTTCCCAATTTATTATTAAACATGTTGAATGTGCTAACAATATGGGAATTTATATATATTTAGGTTTGGAATGAATATTTTTATATTGTGGAGTCTTTAAATTTAAACATGGCACCTTGAACCAATATTGTTACAATAACAAGTAAAAGGATTTAGGCCACAAAAATAGTTTTAACTTGGAAGGTACACATATATGGCCACATAACAAATTAAGCTAAATAATTTTTTATTTTTGTTGGTAGAGGGTCCCCATCCTAATCAAGTATGTGTGCATTGTAGTATATTGGCTGATTCTGTACCTAAATAATCAATTATATTGATGACTGGCACATCAATTTTAGTGGGTGTTGACTACCAAAATCGTTAAAAATGCCACAAAACCCTATAGCATTAATGGATGAAGCCACATCACCAAAAGCAATTGGAGTAAAATCAATAGGGTTTCAAAAAGTCAAAAAATATTTCTACAGTTTCATCTTTGATGGCACAAGAGGGGTGCCATTTTTTTAAATCCTAAAATGATGCACAAGCTAACAAAAATTAGTTACAACCCCCATCAATTTAAAATGCCCTAACAAAAAGTAAAAAATGAACAACAAGAATAAATAGTAAGAAGAATTAGGATTTAAGGTTCTTGAATGACTTAGTTGCCTTGAACAAACATGAGTAGTTGAAAAACAAATCAAGAAACAAGATGCAAAAATCAAGAGATATTGTAGCCATGATTTATGAGCCATGAATTAAAGTTTTGGGTTTTTAATTTTTGAATGACTCAATTTCCTTTAACAAGAATGACAATTTATAAGTTGAATAGCAAGTAAGGATAAATATTGCAACTAGCACTCAAGAGCCAAGAATTAGGGTTCAAGGTTCTTGAACAACTTAGCTACCTTGAACAAAAACAAGTTAAACAAGTAAGGAAACAAAAGATATTGTAGTTAGCGCCCAATAGCCGAGAATTGAGGTTTAGGGTTCCTGAATGACTCAAAAGTTAATTGCCTTGAACAAGAACATCATGTAAAGATTCATTAATTCCTAAGTCCTAAGTGTACAATGTACATCGTAACACCATATGCAAGTGGCAACATTCAATCAAAATAAAAGATTAAAACACATATCTAGACCTTGGTGGTTGGAACCTGGAGCTTCATATGCTAATGCAACTTCAAGTTTTGATGTTCAAAATTAGAGTCTAAAACACCATCTTCCCCAATGTCCACTACCGACCAATAGTCATTTTGTCATCTCACAAGTCCCCACCACATTCCAACATCCATTTCATCATTTCATCAGTCCCCACCACATTCCAACAACCATTTTGCCACCTCCATTGCAATTTGTTATGAATCCAATTTCCAATAGCAAGTTGCCAATTGCAACAAATCATCAAGCAAGCTGCAATTTTAACCTTCATCATTAAAAATGGTAGTGAATCACAAAATGTAGGTGCTAGTCCCAACAACTTATAAGTTGTAATTGCATCCCAATTGTTGATTAGATTTTCAAGGTATATACCTAACCTTTAAGCAAAAACATCAATGAATGCAAAAAAACCTTCAAAGCTTGTATTTTGTTGCTTGATCTTGACTTTTAACTCCTCTAAGCTCTTAACAAATTAGCCTCTAAAGCTTAAACAACATGCTTGGCTTAGTGTTCATTGTCATTCATAATTCATGAATCACAACTTGTACAAGTCACATAATTTCAAAAGGCAAACAAGGTTTTTAGTGATGTCCTTTTGTAAGAAAAAGATGAAGTGGTAAAAGGAAACCTAAAAGAGGAGAGAAAGTTCACAAACAACCTAGATTCAACTGTGACAAAATGGTAATCAATCGATGGTGGAAATGGGCAAAATGGCAACATGTGGCGGCATTATGGCAATAGCTAGTGAAGTGGTGGCATACATCCATCACTATGAAGGCAATATTTTTTCCATCCATATGTAATTAAGTAACAACATGGCAACTAAATTTTAGGCTATATATAAATATATATATCCAAGCTTACAAGTGGACGACCTACTTTTTAAAAAAAATTGGCAATTTTTCATTAGAAAAAAAACATTGGTTCCATATGACAAAAGCACCAATAAATGTTGTTCGCAAAAACTAGTCTTTTTTTATTATATAATCATATTGTTTGGGTATCATTTTTTATATTAAAGCTTAGTATTTAAAAAACCAATAAAAACAAAATTTGTGTAGTGAAATAATCTCATTGCAAAAAATATAAACATATTTTATCTTGAAATACATATTAATATGATAATGCTTATGGAATTAAAATTTGATTTACTAGGTACCTAATATGTAAGTAAGTAAATACCTACTTGGTATTTGGCTACTTGCATAGCTACCTAGACATAATGTACTAAAATATTGATTTGGTAAGTACCTAGTAGGTACATATGTAAGTAGGTGCCACCTACACAGTGTAACCAAATTTCAATTTGCTAGGTACCAAATAATATGTAACTACATAGTGTAATTACATTTTAATTTGGTTGGTACCGAATAGTTAGGTAGGTAGGTTAGTAAGCAACTAATGTTAGGTGGGCATGAATTTTTTTTGATAACAATCAAGTTCAAATTAGAATTTGTTTCCTAAAAAACTAACTAGGTTTAGGTTTATGGGTCTAGAAATTTCAAAGGACCAAGTCAAGTCCAAGTATTAGGGATCATACTATCAGGCATGTATGCTAGGGGTTGGATGCGTTTAAAGGTGGGTATACATTTTTAGGTTTTTAACCAAAAAAATTAATTGATATCCAACAAGGTTTTTTAAAAATTGCAATCCTTTGAAAGCAACTCAAACAAGTATGTTTATAGGTTATTTACCTAAGTATCAAAATGGAAGTATCTATTTGAAGTTTTTGTTTGTTTTTTTTTTTTAATGGTTATAGATTATTTACCATGGTATCAAAATGGAAGGTTCCAAACTATCCAAACTCCCTCAAAGAAGCCCCCAAATTAACTCCCAATCAAACCTTCAAATGGACACACCCTTAAATCACCCAAACCCCAAACCTTCAAAGATAAACAAACCATTTTACATAGACATACCTTTGATCCCAATTTGCCCAACTCCCTTCAAAGTTCCGAGACACATATAATCCTACAAAAACTTTCAATCCCACAATTAGAAGCACCCAATATACATAAGATTCCCAAATACCTAAAGATAAACACATCTTCAAATTGAAGTAAGATGAAGGTTTCACAATCTTGAAGCATGGAAGAGTTTTTGCACAATATCCCTAACTCAAAAGTCATTTCATCATCCTCAACCTCATTTATGTATAAAGAAGGTCATATGGTTGAATATTATGCAATAGAAAGTTATAAACTTTATACACCTCCACATTCCAACCAAAAAAATAAATAAAAATTCACAATTGTCACACCTCCCCATGAAATGAATCATGGGACATCTAAAAATTCTTTAGAGTGCACTTCATCCATAAATTCAACATCCAATTCCTCTATTAAATTGGCCATGTGGTACATGCCATTGTGGCAAAATTTTGTTCTTTTGTTTAACACCATGTTAAAGTGCATTTACAAGTTTCATATCAACAATATAGTGATGAAATCCACCAAGCTCCCTTGTCACAAT
>Ga0116227_10008943_pt1 | contig 18489 bp, 13 predicted proteins | sample S1TSphgellanicum_FD_89693 | JGI IMG/M metagenome (GOLD analysis project Ga0116227, IMG submission 89693) | Host-associated microbial communities from peat moss isolated from Minnesota, USA - S1T2_Fb - Sphagnum magellanicum MG | ecosystem: Host-associated > Plants > Peat moss > Unclassified... | reverse complement strand
GTCGGGCATCGCGGTCGGCATGGCGACGAACATCCCGCCGCACAACGTGGGCGAGATCTGCGACGCGATCGCGTACCTCCTCGAAAACGATAACGAGACGGCCGATCCGATCGCGATCGACGACGCGCTCGCCGATATCGTGCAGGGCCCCGACTTTCCCACGGGCGGAACGCTCATGGGCAAGGACGTGATCCGCAACGCCTATCGCACGGGTCGCGGCTCGGTGATGATGCGCGGCAAAGCGGAGATCGTCGAAGACGACAAGGGCCGCTTCAGGATCGTCATCACCGAAGTCCCGTTTCAGGTGACGACGGCGCGCATCGTCGAGGCCATCGCGGAGGCACACGCCGAGAAGTCGATCGCCGGCATCGCCGATCTCAAGAACGAGAGCGATCGCAAGGGCATCCGCATCATCGTCGAGCTCCAACGCGGCGCGACGCCGAACGTCGTGCTCAACCAGCTCTACAAGCACACGCCGCTGCAGACGAGCTTCGGGTTCAACATGCTCGCGCTCGTGCCGGCCCCGTCGCCGATTCCGGGCGTCGCGCAGACGCTCGAACCGCAGGTGCTCTCGCTGCGACAGATCTTGCAGCACTTCATCTCCCACCGCGTCGTCGTCATCCGGCGCCGCACGGAATACGAACTGCGCAAGGCCGAAGAGCGCGCGCACATCCTCGAAGGCTTCCGCATCGCGCTCGATGCGATCGACGAAGTGATCCGCATCATTCGCGAGAGCGATTCGACCGACACCGCGCGCGAAGCGCTCGTCGACCGCTTCAAGCTTTCCGTGATCCAAGCGAACGCGATCCTCGACATGCGTCTGCGCACGCTCACGAGCCTCGAGCGTCAGAAGATCGAGGACGAATACAACGCGCTGCTCGCGACGATTCGCGACCTCAACGATATCCTCGCGCCGGGTTCCTCGCGTATCGCCGGCATCATCAAGACCGATTGCGAGGATATCAAGAAGCGCTTCGGCGACGAACGCCGCACGGAGATCGTCCCGCTCGAAGACGAGCTCAACATGCTCGACGTCATTCCGGATACGCCGGTCGTCGTGACGTCGACCGTGGGCGGCTACATCAAGCGCGTGTCGGTCGATACGTTCCGCGCGCAAAATCGCGGCGGTCGCGGCGTGATCGGAATCGCGAACCTCAAACGTGAGGACGTGGTTCAGAATTTCTTCATGGCCTCGACGCACGAGTTCGTGTTGTTCTTCACGAACAAGGGCCGCGCGTACCGTCTGCGCGCGTACGAGATTCCGGATTCCACGCGTCAGGCGCGCGGCACGGCGCTCGTGAACCTGCTCACGTTGCCGCCCGGTGAGACCGTCTCGGCCGTATTCCCCGTGCGCTCGTTCGACGAGGATAGTTACCTCGTCATGATCACGCGGCGCGGCGTCATCAAGAAAACGTCGCTACGCGAATTCGCGAACATCCGCCGCAGCGGCCTCAACGCGGTCGGCCTCGACGAGAACGACGAGTTGCTGACGGTCGATCTCTCCGATGGATCCGACAACATCATCCTCGGAACCAAGGACGGCATGGCCGTGCACTTCTCGGAGAAAGACGTCCGGCCGATGGGGCGCAACGCGCGCGGCGTTCGCGCCATCACGCTCGCGCCCGGCGACTCGGTCGTCGCGATGGACGTCGAGGAAGCGGAGCGCCGCGAGGTCCTCATCGTCACCTCACAGGCGTTCGGGAAGCGCACGCCGATCGACGACTACCGCCACACGTCGCGCGGCGGCAAGGGCGTCAAGGCCTTTGCCAAAGAGAAAGACATCGGGTCGGTCGTCGACCAGATCTTGGTCAACCCGGACGACGAGATTCTGCTGATCACGTCCGGCAATCAGGTGATCCGCATCCGCGTCGCCGAGATCCGCAAAGCGGGCCGCTCCACGAAGGGCGTCCGCCTGCAGCGGCTCGAGCCGGGCGACGAGGTCATCGCGATCACGAACCTCGGCGCGCAGACCAAGGCGATCGAAGACATCACGGGCGAGCCGCCCACGGTCGGGGGCGGGAAATAGCCGCAACTCCCCCACCCCGCCGTGTGGTCGTACGAGCCGGAGGTATTTGAAAACTACTATGAGCGCACTCCCCGAAGTCTCCCAGGCCACGTTCCAAACGGACGTGCTCGGGAGCGACCAACCGGTCCTCGTCGATTTCTGGGCGCCGTGGTGCGGCCCGTGCCGCATGCTGGCTCCCGTCGTTGAGAAGGTCGCCGCCGCCCACGCGGGTCGCGCGAAATTCATGAAGCTGAACACGGACGAGAATCCGGGCCTCTCGGGCGAGTATCACGTCTCGGGCATCCCCTGTCTCATCCTCTTCAAGGGTGGCCAGGCCGTGGATCGCATCGTGGGCTTCGTCCCCGAGGCGCACATCACGCAGATGCTCGCCAAGCACGTCGCCTAACTGCCTCTCCGCGACGTTCCCGCGATGACCAGGTTCCTCGCGGAGCCGGACATCGCGGCCTTCTCGGCGTTATTCGGAACGACCGTCGTGAAAGCGACGGTCGATGCCGTTTTACGCGAGGTGCGTTCGTCCGTCGCGAACGCGCAGACGGCGGTGCCTCCGTTCGAGTCGCTGCTCGCACGTGCGCGCGAACGGCTGGCGCAGGTCGAGATGGACGAGCTCGTGGACGTGCTCAACGGCACGGGCATTCTCTTGCATACGAATCTCGGGCGCGCGCCGCTCGCGCGGGAAGCGCTCGAGGCGATCGCCGCCGTTTCCGGTGGGTATTCGAATCTCGAGTTCGACCTCGAGGGAGGCACGCGGGGATCGCGCTATGCGCGCGTTACGACGCTGCTGCGCGAGACGACGGGTGCCGAGGACGCGCTCGTGGTCAACAATTGCGCGGCTGCCGTGCTCCTCGTGCTCGATACGTTCGGCAAAGGCCGTGAGGTCGTCGTCTCGCGCAATCAGCTCATCGAAATCGGCGGCGGATTTCGTTTACCCGACGTGCTCGCGCGCAGCGGCGCGACGCTCGTCGAGGTCGGCGCCACGAACAAAGTGTATCTGCGCGATTTCGAACGCGCGCTCGGGGCGAACACCGCGCTCCTGATGCGCAGCCATACGTCGAATTATCGTATCGAAGGGTTCACCGCCGACGTCGCGGCGGCGGATCTCGCCGCACTCGCCAAGCGTGTCGGCGTTTTGAGCGTCGAGGATCTCGGCGGCGGCGCGCTCGTCGACCTCGCACGCTACGGTCTGCCGCACGAACGCACGGTACCCGAAGCGGTCGCCGACGGCATCGATCTCGTCGCGTTTTCCGGCGACAAACTTCTCGGCGGCCCGCAATGTGGGATCGTGGTCGGGCGCTCGGCCGCCATCGCGCGCTTGCGCGCGAATCCGCTCTTGCGCGCGCTGCGCGTCGATAAGGGCACGCTTGCGGCGCTCGCCGCGACGCTGCGGCTCTACGTCGCGGGCGAGATCGGGAAGATCCCGCTCTACGCGATGCTCGCGCTCTCGCGCGACGAGCTCGTCGCGCGAGCGACGGCGGCGGTCGCGTCGATCGACGCACGCGCCGACGGTCTCCACGTGCGGCACCTCGATACCGTCGCGTACGCCGGAGGCGGGAGCGCTCCGCTCGCCGCGCTGCCGTCGTGCGGGATCGCGTTCAAGCGCGAGGGAGTGTCCGCAAACGCCATCGCGCGGAAGCTTCGCGTTCGTGTGCCGCGCGTCGTCGCGCGCGTCGAGGGGAACGAGGCGATCGTCGATCTGCGAACGATTCCGCCCGACCGCGACGCCGATATCGTCGCCGCGGTTCGCGCCGTCCTCGCCTGACGCACGTGCACGTTCTCGGCACCGCGGGGCACGTGGATCATGGGAAATCGTCGCTCGTGCGCGCGCTGACCGGTACGAATCCGGATCGATGGATCGAAGAGCAACTGCGCGGCATGACGCTCGACTTGGGCTTCGCGCACCTGCGCTTTTCCGACGGCGTGGAGGCCGGCATCGTCGACGTTCCCGGCCACGAGCGCTTCTTGCACAACATGCTCGCGGGTGCGGCGGGTATGGAGTTACTGCTGCTCGTCGTCGCCGCAAACGAGGGGCCGAAACCACAAACGGCCGAGCATCTCGCGATACTACAGTACTTGAACGTAAGGCGAACGATCGTCGTCCTCACGAAGTCCGATACGGTCGATGCCGAGGAACTCGCGTTCGCTGAGGAACTCGTGCGAGAATCGATCCGCGGAACGATCGCCGAGGGCGCGCCGTGCGTGGCCGTTTCCAGCGTGACCGGGGCGGGCCTCGACGATCTGCGCGCGGCGATCCACGCGGCGCTCGTCGCGCTACCCGCGCGCGCTCCGGATGCGCCGGCCTATCTGCCGATCGATCGCGTCTTCGCGTTGCCCGGTCACGGTACGATCGTGACCGGTACGTTGATGCAAGGCCGCATCGCGCTCGGAGAAGAGCTTCGGCTCGAGCCCGCCGGACGCGACGTGCGCGTGCGGAGCCTCCAAATTTTTGGAGAGAAGCGCGATCGTGTCGACGGCGGATCGCGTGTGGCCGTGAATTTGCCCGGCATCGAAACGAACGAAATCGCTCGCGGAACCGTGCTCGCGAGCGCGCAATTCGCAACGCGCTCGAGCGTTGCGGTCCGTTTCCGTGCGTTGCCGCTCGCGCTTCCGCTGCTCAAGCGGCGCACGCCCGTGCGCGCGTATCTCGGCTCGGCGGAGATCCTCGGAACGCTCGTCTTCGAGCTGGTGCCCGAGAACGCGGAGGAAACGTTCGCGACGTTGCACTTGCGCGCGCCGGCCGTCGTGTTTCCCGGTGCGGCGTTCGTGGTGCGGCGTCTCTCGCCGAAGACGCTGCTCGGCGGCGGAACGATCGCGAGCATCGACGTCGTCGCGGGGGAGTCCGGCCGTGCGACGACGAGCGACGCGACCGTCGCGGATGCGCCGGATGTGGCTGCCGTGGTCGACGCGCTTCGCGCCGCGGGTTTCGCGGGCGCGACGGCGTCTCGCGTGGGTGCCGCCGCGAACGTACGCGAGGACGTCGCGACGGAAACGCTCGAACGGCTCGTCGAGGACGGGCGCGTGATGCGGCTCGCGAAACCGGCGGCATATCTCGATGTGTCGCTCGCAAACGACGTCTTCGAACGCGTACGCGAGCGCCTCGAAACGAACGAGCGCGAAACGCCTTGGGCTCTCGGCGTTACCGCGCTCGCGCTCTCGCGCGCCCTCGCGATTAACGAGCCGACGCTCCTGCGCGTTCTCGCCGCATACGCCGACGAGGGGAAGCTCGCGCATCGTTCCGGTTATTACGCGACGCCGGAATTCGTACCGCACCTCGCCCCCGAGCAACGGGCGTTCTTCGATCGCGTCTTCGCGCCCGACCCGAACGCGCCGTACGTTCCGGTCGCATTCGATGACGTGCTCTCGGCCTTGCGCGCGACGAAGATTCCCGGCCTTTCTCTCGCGCTCGACACGTTGCTCGCGAGCGGCACGCTCGTCAAAGTTCACGACGCAGTCTATCGCGGAACGCAGATCGCCGATATCCGCGCGAAACTCGAAGCGGCGCTGCGCCGCGACAAGCAAATTGCGATGTCCGGCTTCCGCGACCTCGTCGGAACGTCGCGGAAATACGCGGTACCGCTCCTCGAATATTTCGATGCGACCGGCGTAACGATCCGAACGGGTGACACCCGCGTGCTCAAAATCGTATCGCCGAGAGCTTCTTCGTAGGAGGGCGCCTAGCGCTCGTCGCTCGCGGCTTCGCCGCCGATATGGCGTAGCTTGCGATCGAGCCGTTTCGCGGCCGGCGAATCCGCGGCGATGAGGCTCCGCGCGCGGGAATAATAGCTTCGCGCATCGTCGAGCGCCTGAATCGCAGCCGCGCCGTCACCCGCGAGTTCGTTATATTTCACGCAGCGCCGAACGTCGCCGGCGGCCCAGCTGTGGTAGGCCAACTGCTCGAGCCGTGCGGCGCGATGCGGAGCGCGTTCGAGAGCGCGCGCGATTCGGCGGTGGATCGGCCGGACGGCGAGCGTTAGGAGCTCCGTGTAGATGATGTCGCGCGTAAGCGCGTGGCGAAATGCGTATGCGTCCTGCGGATCGCCCTCCATCACGAGGAGATCGAGGCTGCACGCGCGCTCGAGGGCGGTACGGACCTCGCGCTCCGGGCCGGCCGCGGTCTCGACGAGGACTGCGAAATCGAACCGGCGCCCGATGACCGAGGCGTGCATGACCACCGCACGCTCGAATTCGGTCATGCGTTGCATGCGCTGCAGGATGGTCGCTCGGACCGCGTCGGGGATGGACACACGTACACGATACCGCCGCACGTGCGTCGTTGAGGATGGGGGGCGGCCCTACTCGTGTAGGGTTCGGGTTTAATGCCGTAGCGACAGGAGGCCGACCACCCCTTCGAACGCGACCAGAAGGATCACGATGATCTCGAGGAATTCGCTACGCGACGCTTGGGCTTGGTCGGTGAAGAATCGGTACATCTCGTTGACGGTCTCGACTTTCGAGTCGATCTGCTTCTGCCAATCCTTGAGACCGAGGCGTCCGGCGGCGCCGCGATAGAGGCGCGCGTAGTAGGCGTCGCCGATGATCTTGAGCGCGTTGGACGAACGGTCGGTCAGCTCGGTGATATCGACGATGAGATAGCGGAGCCGGTCGGCAGCGTCTTGCGCCTCTTTGCGTCCGAAGCGTCGCGTCGGGCGTTTGGGATCGAGCGCGTAGATCGTGTCGAGCTCGGCGTCGAGGCGCCGATCGTAGGTACGAAGTTCCGCGAGCTGGGTGTTCGCGAACTCGAGAATATCCAGCGTGGCGGCAGCGCTTTCGTGGCGGTCGTAGACGAACGCGGTGTCCCATTGCACGACCGAGAGATCGTCGTCGAAGTACGCGAAATTGACGCGCAGCGCTTCCAGCGACTCGTTCGGGGTTAGGCGCCGCTCCTCGCAAAGCACGAGGCTCGAGAGCGCGTCCGCGTACTCGCCGAGCAGATGCGTCGAGGCGACGGGCGTTACGAACGACTCGATTTCGAAGACGAAGTAGTCCTCGACGAGCGGGTCGTGCGGCTCGTCGAGGTGTGGCGCGATCTCGGCAAGCACGTCGTCGAGCGTCGCGCGCGCCATGCGCGTGATTTCCTCGTCCGCGCGCAGACGTCGGGTAAACGCCGCGAACGCGGCCCACGTGCCCGTGAACGGTGTCGAGAGCCGAATCGAGACGACGCCGTAGTCGAAGATCTTCGCGCGGGTCGTCATGCCATTTGCCGTATTCGGGGTTCGGGCCACGATCGGCTGGGTCTCGAACTCGATGAACCCGGACGATGCCTCGGGACGAAGCTGCAGCGGCGCGCGGGCGACGCCTTGGCCCGCCACGCTCGCCAAGCGGCCGACGTCGATCGTATCCGCCACGTCGTACACGAAATACGCATGGAACGCACCCTCGCGAATTGCGGGCGGCGCGGACGGTACGCGTCGTTCGGCGAGCTCCATCCGGCACCGTTCGCCCTCTGCAACGATTTTGGCTGCCGGCCGTGTTATATCTGGGTAGAATGAACGCCGAAAAAATGACGGAGCGCGTACGCGAGGCGCTCAACGACGCCTTTAGCCGCGCACTTCGCGAGCGCAATCCGAGCGTGGAGCCGGAGCACGTTTTGGCCGCGCTGCTCGAGCAAGATCAGGGTGTCGCGCCCGCGCTTTTGAGCCGGGCGGGGATCGACGTCCCGAGCTTCACGCAGCGCGCCCTCGCGGCGGCCGGAGCGCTGCCGCGCCTTTCCGGCTCCGGCGACGTCCAGCCGCAGTTCGGCGGCCGCTCGAGCCGTCTGCTCGTGCAGGCCGGAGACGAAGCCCAGAAACTGACCGACGACTACGTCTCGGTCGAGCATCTCCTACTCGCGCTCCTCGAGGACTCGGGTGCGGCGGGAAAGCTGCTGCGCGAGAGCGGCATCACGCGCGATAAGGTGCTCGGAGCGCTGCGCGACGTGCGCGGCAACCAGCGCGTCACGACGCAAAACCCGGAAGGCACGTACCAGTCGCTCCAGCGCTACGGTCAGGACCTCACGCAGGCCGCGGAGCAGGGCAAACTCGACCCGGTGATCGGCCGCGACGACGAGATCCGTCGCGTGGTCCAAGTACTCTCGCGCCGTACCAAAAACAATCCGGTGCTCATCGGCGAACCCGGCGTGGGCAAGACGGCGATCGTCGAGGGGCTCGCGCAGCGCATCGTGCGCGGCGACGTTCCCGAATCGCTCAAGAACAAGCGGATCATCTCGCTCGACATGGGCGCGCTCATCGCGGGCGCGAAGTTTCGCGGCGAATTCGAAGAGCGCCTCAAGGCCGTGCTCAAAGACGTCCTCTCGTCCGAGGGTTCCGTGCTGCTTTTCATCGACGAGCTGCACAACGTCGTGGGCGCGGGCAAGACCGAGGGCTCGATGGATGCGGGCAACCTTCTCAAGCCGATGCTCGCGCGCGGCGAATTGCATCTGATCGGCGCGACGACGCTCGACGAGTATCGCAAGTACATCGAAAAGGATGCGGCGCTCGAACGCCGCTTCCAGCCGGTGTTCGTCGATCAGCCGAGCGTCGAGGACACGATCTCGATCCTGCGCGGCTTGCGCGACCGCTACGAAGTCCATCACGGCGTGCGCATCAAGGATTCCGCGCTGGTCGCTGCGGCGACGCTTTCGAACCGCTACATCGCGGATCGCTTCTTGCCGGACAAGGCGATCGACCTCGTCGACGAAGCGGCCGCGAAGCTGCGTACGGAAATCGATTCGATGCCGGCGGAACTCGACGAGTCCTCGCGTCGCATCATGCAGCTCGAGATCGAGCGCGAAGCGCTTAAGAAAGAAGAGGACGCGGCGTCCAAAGAGCGTCTCGCACGCATCGAGCACGAGATCGCGGAGTTGCGTTCGCAAACCGATAGTATCGCGGCGCGTTGGCAAGCTGAGAAAGACGCCGTTCAACGCCTTCGCGGTTTGCGCCAGCAGATCGATCAGACGCGCGTCGAAATCGAACAGGCGGAACGGCAGTACGATCTCAATCGTGCGGCCGAGCTTCGCTATGGCAAACTCTCCGAACTCGAGCGCCAACTCAAAGAGGACGAAGCGAAGATCGACGGTCAGTCTCGCTTGGTCAAAGAAGAAGTCACGGAAGAGGACGTCGCCGACGTCGTGAGCCGCTGGACGGGCGTGCCCGTGTCGAAGCTGCTCGAAGGCGAGATGCGCAAACTCTTGCAGCTCGATGAAGAACTGCACAAACGCGTGATCGGCCAAGACGAAGCGGTGACCGCCGTCGCCGAGTCGGTGATTCGCGCGCGCAGCGGCCTCTCCGATCCGAACCGGCCGATCGGTTCGTTCATCTTCCTCGGCCCGACGGGCGTTGGGAAGACGGAGTTAGCGCGCGCGCTCGCGAGCTATCTCTTCGACGACGAGCGCGCGATGGTGCGGATCGATATGTCGGAGTACGGCGAGAAGCATTCGGTCTCGCGCTTGATCGGCGCGCCTCCGGGATACGTCGGGTACGACGAAGGCGGCCAGCTGACGGAAGCCGTGCGGCGCCGTCCGTTTTCCGTGGTGCTCTTCGATGAAATCGAAAAGGCTGCGCCCGACGTTTTCAACGTGTTCTTGCAGATTCTCGACGACGGCCGACTCACCGACGGTCAGGGTCGCACGATCGATTTCAAAAACACGATTCTCATCATGACCTCGAACATCGGCAGCAATCGAATCCTCGATTTCTCGGGTTCCGGTAGCGGTGCCGAATACGCGGTCATGCGTGCGACGGTGCTCGACGAGTTGCGGCGTCACTTCCGTCCGGAGTTCCTCAACCGCGTCGACGAGACGGTCGTCTTCACGGCGCTGAACGAAGAGCAACTCGAGCAGATCGTGCGCTTGCAACTCGATCGTCTACGCGCCCGCCTTGCGGATCGCCGTATCGAACTCGACATCTCGGACGGCGCGGTACGCCATCTCGTGAAGGTCGGCTACGATCCGGTCTACGGCGCGCGGCCCATCAAGCGCGCGGTGCAGCGCGAACTCGAAACGCCGCTCGGGCGCAAGATTCTCGGTGGCGAAGTTCGCGACGGAGACCGCGTTTTCGTGGACTACGAGGAGAAGCGTGGCGAGCTCACGTTCACGACGGGCCTGCCGAAATTCCCGGAGATGCCGGCGCTCCCGGGGTAGCGCACGTCACACCTGGCGGGGGTGTCGGAAAAGTCGCATTTGGGGCCCAGTTTTCGCGATATGATAAGTCGGTTGGTGCGCAATCGCACCCGAGCTGATTACAGAAAAGAACGATCCCAGTGGAAAACCAGAACGAAACGATCGAGCGCGTCGCGGAAGAGTCCGCCGAGCGTCGGTCGAGCCGGCTCATTCGGGCGGTCCCGTCGACGGACGCCTTCGCCGGTTGGGGACCCCGCATGGCGGGCTCCCTACGCGATGTTCTTCGCGGAATGAACTAACGAGGAGAGAGCCGGCCGAAAGGCCGGTTCTTTTTATAGTGCCGGCAGCTTGCCCGCGAGCGCGGCCCGGTACGCGGCGTAGAACGGCAGCTTCGCGGGCGTCGCATACACCGGAATGTCGAGCGGAGCGGTATACGCTTCCGGGACCGTCGCGTTGCGGCGCTTGTCGATGTCGCGAACCATGGCTCCGGTGTCGGCGAACAGGCCGCCCCGCACGTCGAAATAGAGTTTGCGCGAGACGTCGTGGTCGGTCGACGTGTCGACGAGTTCGGTCGACGCGCGTGCGAGTTTTCCGTTGATGTAACAGTACTCGTCCGCTCCGCCGCCGTCGCCCGTCGCATCGCCGCGCGTGAGAGTTGCGTAGACGACTTTGTCGTCGCGGCTGAAGACGTCGGCAAAATCCGCGTTGAGGTTGCCGGAACTCTGCAGCTTGGCGAGCGCGTCGTCGCTCGACGTCTTCCACATTCCAGCACTCGTGGCTTCGTGAACCCGCGCCATCTGGACGCGCCGGATAAGGTTCGGCCGTGCGTTATACACGTCGCACACGGCGTCGATTGCCGCGCGCGCTTCCATCGCCGTTGAGCGTTCGAACGTCGCCGCGGCACACGGCTCCGCGGCGATCCCCATAGCGACGAGGGCGACCAGTAATCGGCGCATCCGAGCCGATTGTACGGGTCTTAGGCGAGTGCCTTGTCGCGCTTTCGGTTGCGCAGGCGTTCCGTTTCGCTGAGCATGCGCTTGCGGATGCGGATCGATTTCGGCGTGACTTCCACGAGCTCGTCGTCTTCGATGAATTCGATCGCGCGCTCCAGCGACATCTCCTCGGGCGGCGAAAGCTTCGTGCTATCGTCGGAGCCGGACGCGCGCATGTTCGTGAGCTTCTTCGCGCGCACGACGTTGAGTGCGATATCTTTATCGTCGTTGGCGCGGCCGACGATCATGCCTTCGTACACGTCGACGCCTTCGCCCACGAAGAAACGTCCGCGCGCTTCGAGGCCGACCATCGCGTACGACGTAGTGGTGCCCGTCTCGCTCGTAACGAGCGCGCCGACGCTACGGCCCGGCAGATCGCCCGAATAGGGCTGATGATCGTAATACGTGTGCGACATGACGGCGGTGCCGCGTGAGAGCGTGAGAAGCTCGCCGCGCAAGCCGAAGATCGCACGCGTGGGCATCGTGTATTCGAGGCGACGCGAATCGCCGACGGTGAGCATGTTCGACATCTGCGCTTTGCGGCGACCGAGCGCCTCGATCACGGCGCCGGCATACTCTTCTTGCACGTCGACCACCACGTACTCCACGGGCTCCATCTTTTGACCGTCGCGTTCCGTGATGATGACTTGCGGCTTGGAAACCGCGATCTCATAACCTTCGCGACGCATCGTTTCGATGAGGATCGAGAGATGCAGTTCGCCGCGACCGCGGACCTCGAACGTGTCGGCGCTCGCCGTATCCTCGACGCGCAGCGCGACGTTCGATTCGAGCTCGCGCATCAAGCGCTCGCGAATCTGGCGCGACGTGAGAAACTTGCCTTCCTTACCGGCAAACGGCGACGCATTGACCATGAAGAACATGGAGACGGTCGGTTCGTCGACGGCGACGGCGGTGATGCCCTCGGGCGTGGAGGCGTCCGCAATCGTGTCGCCGATGTTGAGGCCTTCGATGCCGGAGACGCAGACGATGTCGCCCGCGCTCGCTTCCTCGACTTCAACGCGCTCGAGGCCGGCGAACGTGAGAAGCTTCGTGAGGCGGAGGCCGCTCTCGATCTTCCCGTCGCCCGATACTTTCGCGATCGGTGAGTTGACCTTCGACGCGCCGCGGAACACGCGGCCGATGCCGATGCGTCCCACGTATTTATTATGATCGATCGCGGAGACGAGCATCTGGAAGGGGCCGTCTTCGGCCGGCGCTTCCGGAATATGGTTTGCGATCGTTTGAAAGAGCGGTTCGAGATCTTCGTTCGGATCCTCGAGCGACATCTTCGCGACGCCCGCACGGCCGTTCGTGAAAACGGTCGGGAAGTCGGCCTGCTCGTCGCTCGCCCCGAGCTCGATGAAGAGGTCGAAGATCTCGTTCATCACTTCGGTCGCGCGCGCGTCCTTGCGGTCGATCTTATTGATCGCCACGAGAACTTTGAGATCGAGTTCGAGGGCCTTGCGCAGGACGAAACGCGTTTGCGGCATCACGCCTTCAGCGGCATCGACGAGCAAGAGCACGCCCTGCACCATCTGAAGTACGCGCTCGACCTCGCCGCCGAAGTCCGCGTGGCCCGGCGTATCAACGATGTTGAACTTGATGTCGCCGTGCTTGATCGCCGTGTTCTTGGCAAGAATCGTAATACCGCGCTCTTTCTCGAGCGGGTTCGAGTCCATGACACGCGTCGTCAGGGCCTGCCCCTCACGAAAAACGCCGCTCTGCTTGAGCATGGCGTCGACGAGGGTGGTCTTGCCGTGGTCTACGTGGGCGATGATGGCGAGGTTACGAATATCGGGACGCGTCTTCACGCGTAATAGTATAGCACGCGCGCATCTGGGCTGCCCCAGGCGAAAAGCGGTGGCGCGGCTCGCGGAGCCCCGGAAACGAAGTCCGGCGGCCCGCGAAGGCCGTGCAAACGGGTTCCGAGCCGATTTTGAGCCCGATTCCCTCGTCATAAGGCAGCGTTAACGTTTTGCCGTGCGACTTCTGTGGCAGGTGTTGCGTACGATGGAATCTACGTCGCGCTTCTCCTCCGCACGATTTTCCGAGATCGAACACGACAAGATGAGTCCCGCGCAATGGGGCATCGTCTTGATCTCCGGGATGGGCTTCTTCACCGATGCCTACGACCTGTTCATCATCGGCGTCGTTCTCAAGCTTCTCAAGTCCGAATGGCACATCGGATCGTTCGAGACGGCGATCGCCGGAGCGACGGCGCTCGTCTCCGCTGCGATCGGTTCGTTCGTTTTCGGACGCGTCGCGGACGTTTTCGGCCGCAAATACATTTACGGTTTCGAGGTGCTCGTGTTGGGCGCCGGCGCGATCGCATCGGCATTCTCGCCGAACATTTGGTGGCTTGTCGGCTTCCGTTTCGTCTTGGGTCTCGGTATCGGCGGCGACTATCCCGTAAGCGCGACGATCGCGAGCGAGTTTGCCGGCAAGAAGACACGGGGCTTGATGATCTCGAGCGTCTTCGCGATGCAGGGGATCGGCCTCATCGTCGGCCCGCTCCTCGCGATCGCTTTGATATCGGCCGGCGTCGCGCAAGATTTGGTTTGGCGCATTCTGCTGGCTGCGGGCGCGATTCCGCCGCTCGCCGTCTTCTGGGCCCGCCGTCATCTCAAAGAAACGCCGCGCTTTCAAAAGCTCTCGGAAGGGCAGAGCGACGAGCTCTCGGAGAAAGCGAGGCGCACGGGATTCGTGGCGGCACTCAAAGAGTCGTTCGGTCAGGATCGTCAGCTCGCGAAATGGCTCGCGGGAACGTCGCTCTGCTGGTTTTTCCTAGACCTCGCGTACTACGGCAATACGATTTCGAACCAGCAATTCGTCACGGCCGTGAGCCCGGGCGGAAGCGAAGTGCACGACCTGTTCCTCTCGCTTCTCGTGTTCGCGTTCGCCGCGTTCCCGGGCTACCTGCTCTCGATTTACGGGATGGATCGGTGGGGAAGAAAATCCATACAGATGCTCGGTTTCGCACTCATGGGCGCGAGCTTCGTCGGTATCGCGTTCTTAGGCGACGCGAAGTCGATCGTGGTCCCCTTCGTGATCCTCTACTGCATCAATTACTTCTTCACGGAGTTCGGGCCGAACACGACGACGTTCGTTTTGCCCGCCGAGATTTTCCCGGCAAAGGTGCGCACCACGAGTCACGGCATTTCCGCGACGGTTGGGAAGATCGGCGCGGCGGTCGGGACGTTCAGCTTCCCGCTGCTTCAGGCGAAGTTTGGCTTGCCGGGCCCGATGTGGGTTGCGGGCGCGTGTTCGTTCGTCGGGCTCGCGTTGACGTGGACGATGCTGCCCGAACCCAAAGGCCTCGATCTCGAGGAAGCATCTCGCGACCGCTCGTTCACGGCCGATGATGATGCGGCGCCGGGGCAACCGCGTTTACGGCCGGTCGTGGCCTAGCGCGAGTCGATCTCCGTTTACGTCCCGAAGCGGCGCTGTCGGGTCGCATATTCGGCGAGTGCCGATCTGAAAAGGCGCTCGTCGAAGGCCGGCCAGTGGTGCGGGGTCGACCACAATTCGGTGTACGCGATCTGGTACAGCAGAAAATTCGAAACGCGCAATTCGCCGCCCGTGCGGATGAGCAGGTCGGGATCGGGAAGGCCCGCGGTATAGAGATACTTGCCGAGCACGTCGTCGTCGATCGCGTCGAGGCCGAGCGCCCCGCTCCGAACGTCGCTCGCGAGCGCGCGGATCGCGTCGCAGAGTTCCGTGCGCGCGCCGTAGTTGAGTGCGAGGTTGAGGAGCATACCATCGCAGTCCGCCGTCTTGCGAACGAGCGTCTCGACGGCCGCGCGCGTCGCTGCGGGCAGCGCTTCGATACGTCCGAGCGCGCCGACGCGAACGTTCTGCTCGCGTAGCGCGTCGGCTTCGAGCGTCGCGACCGCGCGCACGAGTTCCATGAGGGCGCCGACTTCGGCGGGCCCGCGGCGACGGTTCTCCTCGGAGAATGCGAAGACGGTGAGGATCGACACGCCCGCACGAGCGGCGGCACGAACGGTCGCGCGAAGCGCCGCGACGCCGGCGCGATGCCCTTCGCTTGCGGGGAGGCCGCGCTCGCGTGCCCAGCGGCGATTGCCGTCCATGATGATCGCGACGTGACGCGGACCCTCGGCATCCGCGGGATGTGCGACGATCGGTTGACGTTCGATCATGAGGACGCCGCCAGTCGCAACGCCGCGGACGCCGGATCGCGTTCTTCGCTCGCATTCACGGCACGGACCACCGCTTCGAGCTCGTCGATGTACGCGAGAAAGCGCGCCTTCCCGGGTTCGGTGATTCGCACCATCGTCGTCGGGCGGCCGTGTCCACGCACGCGTTCGAGCTGCACCACGCCCGTTTCGGCGAGCGCGTGAAGATGACGGTTCAAGTTGCCGTCGGTGAGCGCGCACGCATCTTGCAGCGCGGTAAAACTCAACCCGTCCGGGTTGGCGATCAAACACGTGCAGACGGCGAGGCGTCCGCGCTCGTGAAAGATTCGCTCGAGACCCTCGTATGCGAACGGAGCGACGGGTTTCATGCGTGGGGCATCCTTTCGGGAAATGCGAATCGGTCGAAGAGGACGATGATGCCGATGGCGATCTGTCCCAAGCCGAAAGCGGTCGGCATGATCCACCACGCGAGTGGATGGATGTGCGTCGAGAGTAAGAGCACGGCGCCGACGGCACCGAAGGCAATCGCAACGATCACAACATCGCGTGGCACCATCGCGCGCGACGCGAAAAGTCCGAGCGCGTAGGTCGCGCACCACATGCCGGGCAGAAGATCGGTCAATCCGCGCTGGACGAGTGCGAGCGTCATCACGCCGCCCGCCGCGATCGCCGGCACGATGCTCATGCCGACCGTGCGGATTTGAATCTTCGCTTGGGCACCGCGATTGCGCGCGCGCCACACGAGGATCGCGCCGTAGTTGATCGCGAGCGCGCAGCCGAGGCATGCGAGCCAAATCCAGAGATACAGCAGGCGATCCGCCGCCGATTGCGGTTCGGGCGCGAGGACGGCTTGGGCGATGCCGGCGCCGATCGCCACGACGCCGCTCGCGATCGCGGCCGGGCCCGAGTACCCGTCGAAGCGCTGGACCGTCGCGAGACGTCCACGAACCTCGGCTAGATCTGCGAGAGCCTGCCGGACTTCCATGCCTGGCTACACTTTGTGTTACAAAGTAACGGAACCTGCCGCGCCTAGAACAGGCGCGTAGTATCGATCAGGATTGTGACGGGACCGTCGTTCACGGACGTCACGGCCATATCCGCACCGAACTCGCCCGTGGCGACGTGAGGTACCAGCTCGCGCGCGGCTTCGACGAACGCCTCGTAGCAGGTGCGCCCGAGTGCCGGCGGAGCCGCGGCGACGAACGACGGGCGGCGCCCCTTCCGCACGTCGCCGAAGAGCGTGAACTGCGAGACGACGAGCATGGAGCCGCCCGTTTCGGCGAGGCTCCGATTCATCGCGCCGGCGTCATCGTCGAAGATGCGAAGCGCGAAGATCTTCCTCGCGAGGTTCGCCGCATCGGAGACGGTGTCGTCGGGCGCGACGCCGAGTAACACGAGAAGGCCTCCGTCGATCGCGCCGATCGTGCGATCCGCAACGACCACGTTGGCGTTCGTAACGCGCATGACGACGGCTCTCATGCGGTCTTACGTTAGTGTAATCGTGGGCTCTCGGCCTTTACGTTGCGCCGATAGCGCGCCATGATCGCGGCGCGATTCGGATTCGTGCGATTGCGCTGAGTCGCTCGTGCGATCACGCACTCGCGGCACGGACCCTTCGCGGGCAGCGCCAGATCTTTCGGGTAGAATTCGCAGCGGAACTTTTCGATACCGCAGACTTTGCAACTTCGAAGCATGACGTCTTTGCAATCGGACTGCGAATCGCGCGCATTGATGGTTCGGGCGAGCATGTGACTGGCGAATCGCGGTGCGATCCCATCGTTTGCGCTAGACGTGCGATGCGTTTGCTGCCACGTCACGAGTTATGAGTATGAGGGCGCCCGAGATGTGACTCGGACGCCCTCATTTTTGCTAGCCGTGATCCGGGTGATCGGGATGATCGGGCTTCGGGGCCGGGTGTGGCTTCGGAGCCGGATGGACCGCTGGCGGATGGACGACCGGCGGATGTACGATCTGCGGATGCACGACCTGCGGATGTACGATCGGGGGATGGACGACCGGTGGTCGCACGACTTGCGGACGCTCGACCGGCGGCTGCACTTGGGGACGCTCGACCGGTGGTTGCACGGGGCGAACCGTCTCCGGACGAACGACGTCGGGACGCGTTACGTCGGGATGGACGACCTCCGGGTGCGCGACCTCCGGATGCGTGACCTCGGGTTTTGCGACGTCGGGTTTTGCGACATCGGGTCGCACGACGGGGTTCGGACGAGCCGCGGGATGCACGACGAGTTTGTCGGCTGCTGCTTTATCGTCGGGCGTGATCGGCACGAGCTCCGCCGGCTTCGTTTCGGGCGTGAAGGGCCGCGGTGCCACGAGCACGGGCGGCTTCCCGGCGTTCACCGTCGCGAGCAGTCTGCGATCTTGCGCGGCGATTTGCGCGTGCTGGCGCTGGATTTCCGTCGGCGCCACGTGATGGAGTTTTTCGACGGCGAGTTGCGATTCGGTCGGCCGTGCGAACGTTCCATTCGGTCCGCCGTTATAGCTCGTGCGATTGATCGTCGTATCGTTGTAGTTGTTCACGACGGTCTTGTTCACGTACACGTTCTTGATGATCGTGGTGTTGGTCACGTTCGTCACGTTCGTGACGGCGCTGTTGTAGCGGAAGTGGTCGTTATCCCAACGGCCGCCCTGATAGCCTTGGCCGAAGTAGCCGCCGCCGTAGGCGATGCCGCCGTAGAATCCGACCTGCGTGGCCCAGTAGCCGGGATGCCAGCCGAATCCACCGATGCTGAAGCTCCAGTAGCCGGGGGTCCAGAGAAGGTTCGGCTGCGGCGCCGGAACCCACGTTCCGGGCACCCAGTAGTAGCCCGAACCACCCCAAGCCCAGCAGCCGGGCTGCCAGATGTAGTCGGGTTCGGGAACCGGCGGCTGATCGTAGTACGGCAGCGGCGGCGGCGGTTCGCTGATTTGATATCCCGTCTCGGCGAAGCTCGGTGCCTGATCGTTCTGATACGAATTTTGATCGTTCTGATACGAATTCTGGTCGGGCTGGTTCGCCATCGAGATCGAGACTTCGCGACTCGAATCGTCGTAGTTCACGCTCGCGCCGAGCGCTTGCGAGACGAAGCGTAGCGGCACGTAGGTGCTCGCGCCAACGATGAACGGCGCGACGTCGATCGTCTCGGTCTGACCGTTGACGGTCGCTTGCGTCGAGCCGATCTGAAGCGTGATCTCCGTTCCGTTGCCGGTGGCGTTGATCTGGCC
>Ga0116227_10008942_pt1 | contig 18490 bp, 12 predicted proteins | sample S1TSphgellanicum_FD_89693 | JGI IMG/M metagenome (GOLD analysis project Ga0116227, IMG submission 89693) | Host-associated microbial communities from peat moss isolated from Minnesota, USA - S1T2_Fb - Sphagnum magellanicum MG | ecosystem: Host-associated > Plants > Peat moss > Unclassified... | reverse complement strand
CTATGACTATAATCAATTATGTAGTCATTTAAGACATCTAGTCATTGATTTCTTGGTTGCAAAAGACATAATTCCTTTTGCGTATCTAGACGAAATTAAAAACCAAACATATTTTACTTTGGATCCTTTAAGGGTTCTTGGACAAACAAAAATACCGATGGGCAGCTTTCAAGTTTGTGATGCTCTGAGTATCCTCTTTAAGTTTGAGAAGCCTCCTGTAGAGCACCTTGAGGGTTTCATCCTTTTGCCGAGAGAAGGTGGCGAGCTATAGAATTTTTTCAGAACTCTTCACCGGAAATTTCAACTCAAGAACTCGAAAAAATTCCCCCACTAAATCAGTAAAAGTTGGTGCATTGATGGTGGGAAGAATGTTTATGGTAGCAACAATGAATTGTTGAGGAAAAAGATTTATTAAAGTAGGTACCGAATCTGGATTATTGGCCACAATCCCATGATGTGCAATGGCAACTTGCAATGCAGCTTGAGAGGTGGTGGTGATGGTTGTGGCATAAACTAGATTAGGGATCTGGGTGACGCCCAAGATCCTCAAAGAATGTTGCTTGTAGACATCCAATGCCTCATAATGCACATAACAAGCCAATTATTTGAATAAGAATGCCTCGGCGTAATTAACGCCATACTTGAACTCCAATTCACAAACCATAGTTGAGAAAGTTGCCTTGAATTCTCTCAAAAAAATGGTACCTGGCTTTCCATTGAACTTCTCAATTCTCCTAGAGGAATTGTTGACCTCCATGGTGTATATGGGTGTAAAGGTCACAACTTGCAATGAAATATACGATGATGATGTGAAAGCAAGTGCAACAACAGGCGTACCCTACTAATTAACCCCTCCAAATGGACTCTAATGTACCATTGATGTAATATAACCTGAACTTGAATTCCTAGTAGGAATTATGTTGGATGATGGTCGTGCTATAGACGTTTGATGGTACCATCATGAAAATCGTGAACTCAAAGAAATCAATTCAAATGATTATGTATTACTTCGTAGCTGATACCTTGGCTCTAGCTAAACAATAGTGCTCTCATCATTTGAGGACATGGTGTTCTTCCACGTAGCAATATAAAGCACTAACTACAAAGTTCTAACACAACCATGCAATTAAATGCAATTGTAATGGAAACTAAAATGTGAAGTGCTTAAAAGAACATACCCTAAGCAACTTTTAGTTTTCGTAATCACCAGTGTTAAATGACGAAGCAGAGGAAGAAAGAATTATATATTTACATATTAATGAGATTACCTAAGTGTATGTATTAATACAAAAATAACGTAAATATATGTATTAATATTAAATATGTAGATGTATGTATTTATTATTATTATTTTAAATAATAAAAATAAATTTAAATTTAAAATTTAAAAAAATGTTAGTGGACAGAATGGAATCGAATGGAAGTCTGTGAATGAAAGTCCGTCCATGGACGAAAGTCGACAATGCAACGTCGAAGGCCATGGCGTTGAAGAGCGCCCATGAGCTTCGCAACAATGGCTGACAACAACGTGATGTCAAAGGCCATGGCATTGCAACTCACGGTGCTACAAGTGCAATAACTTATAATGCTATAACTCATGGCGACGCTGCAGCTTGTGGTGCTATAGCTCACAACACTACAACTTGTAATGGTGCTGGAAAAGCAATTTTATTTTTTTTCTTATTGTTTGATGCTACACCCAGCTTCAAGAGTCTTTGAAGTGAAGGCCTTTGCGAAAAAGAAAGAAAGTCTTTGCACGAGAGAAAGGGAGAGAAAAAAAAAGTTCTTTCTAGGATACATCACTCCCCCATTTGGTCTTGCTCTTCCCAGCTCCTCCGATCCTGGCTCTGTTGGCTGGCAGAAATGTAACATCACAAGCTCCCTCTAATAGTAGTAACAATAGTAACAACACCAGTAGCAATAACAATAGCAAAAGAGACCCAAGAAACTCAAAGCTAAGAAAAATCTGCAGCTTTCAACATTAAATGACAGAAAGTAGTTTTTTAGAATTTAAATTGCAAAGAAGGAAAGAAAATGTAATGTATGTAAATGGTGGCCATGTAATAGCTGCTGTGAACATCTAGAAATCTAATCTAATTATGGAAGAAACTCTTCTTGACAAAGGAATTCTAGGAAAACTAATGAGAAAAGGGAAGAGTTTGGCCTTTTATATAGCCGCCAACAAGCTAAAACCCTAAACAAGCCGTAACCCTAAAACACCTAATAGCATACAGTAACCTAAAAACGTACATTAACCTTAAGAGCGTACATTAATCTTAAAAGGCATAAATGGCATGCCTGTAATTGGCCATTGTGTATGAGGCCATGCATATGGGCATGAAAGTTATTAAGGATGCCAAATTATTATTATTCAAGAGCATGCAAGAAACCATGTCCAAATTTGTTGAAAATTTATGAAATGTTCGATAAAACTTTTTCATGTATTTAATGTAGCAAATACATGTGGCTCCATGATGCACCTCTTGGATGTACATTTGCATGCTTGTAAAAACTTGGGTTGTAACCAATGAGTTTCATGAGCCTTTGAGTTATGTTTACTCATCGTTATAAGTGTTTTAATGTTAACATTTACAACATTTGAATCAATTTGTTGTTTTTATTAATTTGAATGAAATCATATCATTTTTCTTGTCAAATCTAATATTCAAAATATCTTAAATTTCACAAAGTTTATGTTGAATGAAAAACCTTATCTTGCATGGAAATTTTGTATTTGTAATGTCATATGTGTGTACATGGTTACATTTATCCCAAATTGGGTTTCAAAAAGTTGTTTTTTCTTTTCCAAGAAGTAAAATTCCAACATTTTGTGGATAAAATTGTTTTGTCAATGTCAATGGAGTCTTGGGTGACTACTTCTCTTTTTGGTATCCATTGTCATAAGATCAATGCATTCAAATTATCATGTGCTTCACACTAAGCATCATTGATCCATTATGCATCAAAATTGTCTCCATGTAGACAAATTGTGAAGAATGAAACATGCACACACAATGCTAAGAACCAATGTCAATGCCAAATCCATTCACTAATAGAAATTAGCCAAAGTGTAACCACTTCATTTGCAACTACATGCGACTTGTAATCATTTGCAACTAAGTTTGAAAATATTTATAACTATAAGATCAAATTTCAACTATTTTGGTCACTCTTACAATTATGATGCAACTATTAAAAATTTCATCCTATCGGTTGAATGGCTTTTAGGTTTATTTTCATCCATGATTATATTGATATGTCCCATTAGTCAAAATAATCACCAAATTAATCACATTTTAAAAGTACTCTATGGTGACATAGGGGTGTATTTTTATGTATGTATTAAAATAATATTTACAATATATTACATATATTATAAATACATATTTATGTGTATATTAATTATGTGTATGTATGTATATTGTTCATATAATGAATTTAAAAATTAATATTTGAACTCTAAAATTTATTATTCAAATATGAAAATTAATATTTCAGTTGTGAAATGTATATATATTTGAATTTAAGAATTGATTTTTTAATTTAAGAAATATTTATGTGAATTTGAATTTTTTATTTGCATTCTAATTTTTTGTTTAATTAAAAATCATTATTTGAGTCTAAACATTGTTATTCCAATTCTAAAACATTTCATTTGAATCTAAAAATCAATATTTGAACTCTGAACATTGTTATTCAAATCTGAAAATTGATATTTCAATACCGAAAATTCTTATTTCAATTCTGAAAATTATATTTGAACTTGAAAATTTTTATTCCAATTCTGAAACATTTTATTTGAATTTAAAAATCAATATTTGAATTTGAAGTTTTAAATATGAATTCTTAAAATTTTTAATTTTATTCAAAAATATATGTTGAGTATAAAATTATAATTCAAATTATGAAAATTTTATTTAAACATTAAAATTGATGTTTCAATTCTGAAAACTGCTACTGGAATTCATTATATATATATATACATATAATTTGAATATAAAATTGTTATTTTAATTCTAAAAAAAATTATTGGAATTCTTTGTTTAATTATTTGAATTTGAAACAAAAAACTATTTGAATCTGAAAATTAATATTTCAATTCTGAATTTTTACATTTAAAAAAATAATTTTGATCCTTAAAATTATATTTCAATCATCAAAACTACTATTTCAATTCTTTGAAGAATTAGTTGATTTTGAAATTTGATATTTGAATCTGAAATTTGCTAATTGAATTTTAAATTATTATCTTTGCTTCTAACAATTAATATTTCAATTTTGAGTTTTTAGATTTAAATTTTAAAACTTATTTGATTTGAGACTTGAAATTGCAATTCCAAATTATTATTTGGGATTCTCAGAATTAATATTTCAATTCAGAAATTTATTAATTGAGTCTAAAAGAGGACATTTCAATTTCGAATCTGAAAATTGACATTTCAATTCTGAAAAAATTTATTTAAATTCAAAGATTTATTTCATCTAAAAAATGATATTTGAATTCTGAATTGTTTTTTATGGAATCTAAAATTGATATTTCAATTCTTAAAATTATTGATTGAGTTTTAAAGCATTTTTCTACTAATGTTATCCATAATGAAACACTTTTATAAATAATTATAAATGATTATATTTATTACTTGTAAGTTACATTAAATAATTATTTTTAAAACATAGATTCTTACATTATACTTTTTATGTTATTAAAGTAAAAGAAATTAATTGCTGTAATTAATGTTACATTACTTTAAGATCATTGTAATTAATTCAGATAAGAATTGATTATAGTCTATGCATAATTATTTTTTAATTGAACATAATTATTCACAATCTGTAATTTATAACTTTAAATCTGAATTCAAATTTTTGGAAAAATTATAATGTAATTGAAATAATGATTGTAATGATTGTAATTTCAGGAATTATTATTTTAAAAATATTTTTATTTTAAAAATTTTCTATAATGACTTATCTATGATAATGTTTTTTACAATAATAAATGTAATTATATAGTAATTAATATAACTATTTAAATATTTTTTATTTTAAAAATCGTGTAGGAATTTTTTTAATAAATATTTTTTTATTATTTATAATTTGAAAAAATATTTTAAAAATATTTTAAAATTAGATTAAATAAATAAATTTTACGTTAATTATATTATCTATAATTCGATTATATATATAAAAAGTAATAAAATATTTTAGCTATTTATTTATCTTTGAGTTATGTATTAACTTGTGAAAAAGTAGATAGTTAGTTAATTAAATATTAATAAAGTATTATTTATTTAAGTAGTTGATAATGAATACTTAATATTTGTATTGTATAATTTATATTTTAAAAATATGTTAAATTTAATCATTATTAATTAAATGGTTATCTAATTATATAGTGAGCCATGTATTTAAAGTGTTTATAAATTTACAAAATTAAGAACAAAAAGCATGAAGAAAGTTTTGAAGTTGCAATTTAATTTGTGAAGAAGTTACAACTTCACAATTCATCCCATATCGTTTGTTCTCCAATCCTGTTTTGAACACTATATAAACAAGGGGTGTTGTCATCAAATCTCACATTAAAAAATTTGTGCACATGGGATGAGCCAATTAAAAGGCTTAACCCAAAAAAAATAAAAAATTATGCATAATTTTAAATTATCAACCTCCCCAACCTATTTATCTACCTAGCTAAGCAGGTACATAGTATGACCTACCCACCTAGGTTAACCTATGTACTTACCTACCTAAATACCTACTTATGTGAATAGGTATTTAGCCTAAGAAAGTAGACCTACCTACCTTTTTACCTAAATAGGTAAACAAGTAGGTATGTAATTTAGATTTGTAGGCACCTATTTATGTACCTACCTAGGCACCTACCAACCTAATATTCATATTTTGTATTAAATTCATCTTAAGGTGCCACATGACATATTTACATTAGGCCACGTGTCATAATATAGGATCATCCAAGCATTTGAATTGAACATTTTAGATTATTTCAAAATAATTATTATCATTATATTTTAAATAATTCATATTAGAACATGTGGCAACACTTCATTTCCCTCAATTGTAACTAAAATAGTTGCATTGTAGTCGCATGTGACAATACGTATATAATGGAGTCAAAAGATGAATTTGTATTTGTTGCTTTTTTCTTTCATCCAATACCTTTTGTCATTTGTAACTAATGTCTCATGTGATTTGTCCAAGGTAACTAATGAGATTTGAGTTGTAAATGTTATTTGCGACTAAATTTTAGTCACAAAGATTAGTCGAAAATACATGTTTTTTTTTCTAGTGATTCATTTCATCAAAATCCTGTAATGACCTTCCAAAAGTCTGAATGCCTATTCCACACACATTTGTGTTAAACTTTGGATAAAATTCTAATAATAGTTTTTTGGTTTAATCCATTTTTGTGCCTTTTGTATGGGGGAAATATCCAAGGCCTAATTGGGTAGGTAACATCACCTACAAGAACATAAAGACTTGACCTACCAGTTTCACAAAATTGCCTTAACACAAAATGGTTGCACAAGTTTGAGTCATAGCCCACCTAATGTCATAATCCCAAAAAACACATTTAAATGTAACCACCCTTTGTAAAAGGACCAAATAGAACCCCTTTTAATTATAATAATCTCTAGCATGTACATGAGGTGTTATGATTGGAACATGTGATCCATCTACAACACCTACTACATAAGGTGTAAAAGGGTGAAATTACGACCCCTGATCATTACCATCTTTTAGGAGGTATGATTGAAGGAACTTTATTACTCAAAAAAATAAGCTACCCTCACTTGCTTGCTTTATTACAACTACTCAAGTAATAAGTAATAAATCACACAAAAAACAAAAGAAAAGTATAAGGTTTACTATCTAAAAACATACCCACCATCTTGTCTATAAGTTATTTTAATGGCGCCAAAAGAAGAAAATATAGAAAGGCAACATAGGAAATGAGCATAACTAGAAAGTAACTATTTTCCCAAGGTTTTATAATACCTTTAATGCCCTTGGATGTTGCCCTAATGGGTTTAAAGGCTTCCCATAGCTATTATCCCCACCTTAACAACACCTATAGACCTTTTGGTAACTTTACCTACCATCTATAACACCCCATAATGCCTCCCTAACGTTGCTTATCGTTTGTAACAAGCTGCACCCATTCATGGTCGTTGCCTACCACCTGTAATAGTCCCTTTTAATCTGTCGATTATTACTTTCAAGTGCTCCTTTTCTTCCTACTACTTTCCTATGGTAACTAATTACCTATTATTCCAAAAGCTACCACTTATTATGCCCTCTCGCTCTTTGTTTTAAAAGAAATGCATAACTACCATGGAAAGGGTTAACAACACCTTGTATATTCTTAAACTACATTACTTCCCACATCTCTTAGTATAATAAATACATACAAAACACATAGACATTCTTCAGCCATTTTTCATTAAATCACACACAAATACAAATACATTTGCTGACTATTCTTTCCTCCCTAGTGTTACAACACACATTTTTTCAAGAAAATCCTCCATTCCCACAACCAACTAACTCTCAAATACATTAAAAATCCTCCAAGTCCTCTTCTAATCATTTTTGTCCACAAAGTCACACAAGGCCCATATTGACCTCATGAAAATAAGGCCATTATCTTAATCCTTTCTTAGATATTTCTTTGGTGATTGGCTAGATTACCCCCAACCACTCATTCGTATGAACTATTTAATCTCATTAACTTCGCCTCTTTGGTAAAGGACAATAAATTTATCACTAGTAACTATTAGTTATTAGGATGCTTATGGTACTAACTAATCTAGAGATTTCCACCCCTTAACATAGGGAATCCCATGAAATGATTGAAAATATTTTGCAATGTTTTTCATCATAATTGTTGATGGCCACTTGATTTATGACTTTTTCATATTCATTTTTATTGCAAAAAAAAATTCGACAAAAATGTTTTGATTAGTCAAGAGCCTTACTCCGAAGAGATTTGTGGTCATTTTCACCTTTGTTATAAGTTGTCAATCTCAAAATCCTTATGACAACTCTAGTTTCTAATCAATTGTAGAATGCATGCTTATATATTTTCTTAGCATCAAAGGGACTACTTGGGAACATATGAAATTGAAAGTCTATTTTGACACCCTCATTCTAACCTTGAATTTTCTAGCATTGAAGGATGTAAACAAATATAATGCACGATATCTTTGCACTTTTACATGAGCCCAAAAAATACGAGATTTAGATTTGTGTTGTTTCAAGGAATTTGCATAAAAAAATTTGATTACACCTGTTTCAAATGAACTTGAATAACAATCACATGTGCAGTTGTGCACATTTCCAGATAGGCAAACATAACCACTTGAATGCCTAAAATTGCCAACAAAAGTCGTTTCATGTTCATGTTCGTGTTCATGATCTCTTCCATAGTTGAACAACACATTCGAAATCCCCAACATGATTTTTAAAAATAAAATTCAAAAGCATGTCAAAAGAATAATACCCATTCATATGCTTAAAGACATGAAGGAGAAATATAACACTAGAGCACTTCCAAGGATTCAAGATACACTTGTTACAAAGGGTGCAACAAACAAAAACTTTGACCATGAAGAAAAACTTCTTCTATGCAACTATGGACATGAAGAGTTTCACAACCACATTGCATACATTTGTAAACCACAAGATATCCTTTAGATCTCACAACCTAAAAGGAAAAGAAATCTCTAATTTTCGAACCATGTGTAAGATGGAAAGGAAGGTTGAGAACTAATGCACACCTATTTCATACCAAAACCCTAGCCAATGCCCTTTTCAAGCCTTCCTTTCTTTGCACTTCCACCCATGTGAAAAGCGCCCTTAACTGTGCTAACCAAGGTGGATAGTACAACGAGGAACCAATGAAAAAACAAGAACTATGCATCCAGTCATCATCCATCCAGATTGGTGAACTGGTGGGGATGATGCTTCACTGCGGCCTAGAATCTGAGAAACCGTTTTTGATTCTTGTGACAAATGTGATGATCTGCTGCTGCTGCTGCTGCTGAGCTCTGGGTCTGCAATTTGCGTAAGCATTTTTGTTTTGTATCTCTTCTTCTGTACCAGTAGCTTCGCTCATGAACCCTCTTGTTACTCGCCCTCCTTACCGCCATTTTGTTTTGTAGGTTTTCAAAACTTGCAAATCGGAGCTCGGCAGAATCCGTCGAGGTTTTCGAAATTCAAGGGTTTTGAATTTGTGAGGGTTTGTTATCATGGATATCTTTTCAAAAATTGGCGACGAATTCGGAACCGTTGTTTGCGTGAAAGTATTATGATTTCTAATTCTTAGAAAGAAACTTGGTCAGAGGAGGTGGAACCTAATTTGCGTCGGGAGTCGATCGACACAACATAGTTGGGGTTTTGCATGATGATGATGGCGGTATCGTGAAAGTAATTTTGTGTGTGCGTCCATGGAGGTGTTGTCCTGCATCTGGAGCAGCGGCGGCGGCGGCGGCTTGAAAAGCAGCATGCCGTATGTTTTATTGACCCGGCCGCTTTCTTTTCTCAACTCAACGTTCCTCCATTCCTCGCGAGCGTCGTCGCGGCTTGGTGGCGGTTTGACAGAAGTGTGCACGGCAGTGGATGGAAGTATCATCGGGCACGCGGCAGCGGCCCAGGAGGATGCTGTAAGCAGCAACCGCAGCAATCTCCCCTCAATCTTCCAGTGAATTTTGCAACGAGCTTATTCAAATTGGTGGAGCCACAACAACACATGGTTTTCTTGCATTATGAATCCTCTTGTGGATGAAATATATGGAATGCTTTCTTGATCAGGGCCACATTACCTTTTCTGTGCAGGCCACTGGTGTGGAGCAATCAGCTGGGGCTGAATCCCAAGGACATGATGGAGCTTCTTCTCAGGTTGGAGTAGCACTGTTGACACATACATTGACAACAGTACAGGTTAGTGGTGTTTGAATGCAAATTTTTCGTTTGTCATTTCATTTTTCCAGGTGCGTCTGGTATATGCTTACTGACCAGGAGAATGGTCAAATGGAGTTTTTGCAGGTGCCCACCGGCACTGTCGTCAAAAGCTCAGGGTCACACCTGGCCGAGACTATGATGGATGCAGGCAGGGTTCACTGTGATCCTGGAGCTGTTCGTTCCAGTGCAGTTCCTGTGGCCTCAACATCAGGGAGGGTGGACCCAGGTTTTTGGAATGAAAGACGGAAACACCATAGCTGTTCTGTAACTCAATCGCCTGGCATGCTTTTTGTTGTTGATGTGAGCATTATTATCTCCTCCCACATTCTGGACCTTTTGTTGTATCTAGCCATTGCCTGTTAGCACCGGAGGGTTTAGCTGTAGGTATTTTGCATAGCACCCAGCATGGAATCTGCTTGTACTTCCAATAATGGTTCTTGGGGATTTCTCAGAATGATAGGGACAGGTTTCCCTTCATTGAGCTGGAGCAGGGAAAGTTGGAAGAGAACATTGTCATTGGTGAAGGGCACTCAGGTTTGTACTCATTGTAGTTGCTTTCTTCATATTATGAGGACTGCTAATCTTCTATTTTGATATTCTTGCATTTACATGTGTGTGTGGGTTTTAGAAGATTGACTAGAATGAGTTGTCTTTTGCACATGTTACACTCCTCTCTGACAGAAGGGTTTCTGTTGTGGGCAGTGTCTACTTGTTTTGAGCAAGGAGATGTAGGTGATAGCAAGTCTATATGGCTGTCAACCTCACACAAACTGGATGTGAACCACATGCTGGCAACGCACTATGCAGATGATCTGAAAGGAGGTAGGTAATATTGTCAGGTCTGCTATATGGTGTACTCCTTTGTTGGGGGCAAAGAAAGTCATCTCTTCACTGGTACAATAGAGGTGGCAGATGGAAAGCATACATGCTGTGACTGAGTTGCATGCTCGTTTATTGACAAGGTTGCACACTTATTTTCCTGCTTCTGTTCAGGAGCTGATTTCACTTTGAATACATCCCACAACTTTGTGCCAGCCTCAAGATTATCAACTTGGTATCCTCCTGACTTTTGAAGCTGAAAATGTTCTTGCAATTGACAAAAATGAATGATACTGTTGTTACTCAACATGTATGTTAACTGTGTGTTTCTCAACTCTTTCTTGGCTTTGCCACAGTTTCCATGCAGAATCGTTAGGAGACCCCACACTGGAGGTGGAATTGGAGCAAGATAGAGAGGCTAGGAAGGTTAGTACTTTGTTTGGCCCACCATGCATATTGGTGGTTAAGGTAAAGGGAATGTGTTGTAATCTGCACATTGAGGTCGCTTAAGGACAAAACTCAATTGCTGGTCGATTCCTCCAATTATATGAAGAGATGAAGGCTGAAGCAAAGCTTGCAGAGAACTGTCTCACAAGGAAGGGCAGTTTTGATTGACCTGGCTATAGCAGATGCTCTTCATGGTTGGGGTTTTACTTCTATGCCAGCACAGAATGTGAGGAACTATCTTAGTGTTCTGCATCACACAAACTTATAATCCCACAAATTTTGGCCACTTCAGTAAGTCAATGTTCAATCCATTCTGCTGAAGCATAGTTAGTCTTTAGATTTGTCCATGGGCTTATTGGTAAATGCACGTACTATACCAGGAGGAATAAGTTGGCAGCAGAACTTTTCAGCGAGTGAAGAAAACCAATGTTCACAGATACAGAGAACTTGATGTTTCTTCTAATTTGCTGCTGGAACCCTTGGTTTAATTGCAATTGTCCTTGACAATATAAGGATAGAAAATTGAAGGGTTTGGCTAACATGTTGGCATTGTTTGGATGAAAAAGGTGTTGGAGAGTGTGGTTACCAACCTAAGAACAGGGGATTGTGTACTGCGGCTCCAATCCAAAAAGATATTGAAGCACAATGTTGCACTGACTAACTCATATGTGACAAATTTGAGGCAAGTTGGATCCTCTTGTTTCAGATATCATCTCGGGTCATGGCTGTGCATGCACCTGAAATGGGCTTGATGAAGACACATGTTCTGGAGAGGCATCTTAAATGTATTGACATTTTCAAACCTTCTCCTGAAATGAAACTGAGTAGTCATCCTTATGTTGATGGTGCAGGGGTCAGCATTCTCTAAGGTTGGAGACAACAACACCATTACAGGGCTCTGGAAACATCTCTAGCAGGTCAGCATTCCAGTCACATAGTCTAGTATAGAGTGTGGCTTGCTCTTCACACGGGGCAGATGTGACATAAGCAGATGCTTGTTTGGGACTGGCCTGCAATGAAGTGGCAACACATGCTTTTAGGAGAGTTTTGAGAGTTCACTGGGGCAGCTGAATGGGGGCTTGAATGTAATATCAGGCCTTACAAAAGGGAGGGTATATGGCATGCTTATATGTACACTAGATAGGCCTTTTTATGGGTTGTATCGGCCCCATTTGCAAAGGGGACTATTGGTGGCCCAGGATCAGGGCTCAGAGTAAAGCAACTGGTCCAGGTCACTGGGCCTGTCTGGTTTTATTATCAGATTCTCATATGTATAGTAGCACCTTGAGAGATGCTGGGATATTAGTGCAGAAAACTTTCTCCTGTGACTCTCACCTTCTCCTTTGAGCATAGAAGGTTTGGGATGGGTCTCATTCCATGCTAACTTCAATGAAACCCTCTTCTGTAACAGTTTCAGCACCAACTTTCAAGGAACCCAAGAGCTGTGTGTGAAGGGCTCACAATGGATTGGAGAAAGAAATGTGGTTGGTGCATCTTACATAACAGATTTGAATCAAGGTAATCATGTAAGGTGAGTAATTGATGCCTTTGAGTCAGGGGTCTGGCACACATGATGTGCATGAAGTCACCATCCCCAATGTAGGCTTTATGTTAGTGCATTCATGGGCAACATGTTTCTCAAAATTTACTTGGGTTTTCACTCTGTGTAGCTTGGAAGCAAAACATTCTGTGAAGGGAATTGCGGAGATGACTTTAAAGCTCACAAATGACTTACATGGTGCCCTCCAACTTTGTGCAACAAGTTCACACACCAGAGAATGTACTCATTGGGGATGGACATACAGGTCAGCTTTCTCTCGCATTTGCTATGGGTTGACTGTACATGTGGATCTTTTGACTGGGTTTCCTGGTTGCTTCTGGAAATGCTACAGAAATGTAGGACACACATGTTTATACAATTGTTTTGAGTAGACAATATTACTTATCTACACACATTGTTGTGAGCTAATGAAGTCAGTAGGGAATAATGCCAGCTGGTCACTGCTATTCATGAAGGTGATGGTCTGAAACTTTGTGACACTCATGGGGTTATGACACTCATTCTTGTCATGCTTGCTTTGGTTTGGCTGAAGTCGACAAAGTGGCTACCTTCAAATTGTCTCTCTGGAGTTTTCTCTGCAATCTGATTGGTATTTCACAGCTGTATATTCTGACATTTTCTGGGGTGTCGTCCAGGACTTCTCTGTGAAGTTATATATTGGACCATGGTACTGATCAATCCTTCATATTGCACACAGGAATGGTTCAAGTGAAGAGCAATGTTTAGGCCTGGAGTGGAGGCATGAAGTCTCACCTGAAAAGTATTTTGCTGTCCAGGCATCAACAAAAAACTGGAGGTGGAAACTATGTGCAGATATGCACATGCCATCAGGCACAGCCCCCAAATTTAGGACTTTATCCCTGTAACTTTGTATATCAGTTCAGGTCCGGATCCAATAATTATTTATCCCAGATGCGTTGTCCTGGATCTCACACCATTTGTCATGATAATTTCCATTTGTTGGGGGGGCAATGGGGCAACAATCTGTCCTTGCCATTGTGAAGCATTGTGGGCGATGATCATTTGTTGGACAAGCAACAGCAAATGGTGTTGAAGGCAACACCTTTGGTCAGCAGGTGGAAGCTGTTTCAGGGTTGTCGAGGTTTGTAGACAATCCAAAAGCAGACCCAGTCCATTACACAAAGTTCTGAGCTTAGCAATGTTTTATTTTTTGGTGAATTTTTGCACCATGGCAATTAAAAAAGATCTGGTGTGAAGTGTAAGAAGGGCTTTTTTGCGGAAAAAATGTGTTGGAAGTCAACATATTTTGAGAAAAAAAGTCAGAAGTTGCCACATTTAGACAACCAGAAGAAAGCACGATCCAATAAAAATTCTACTTTGGTGACTGACCTCTAGCTAACTTCAGCTCATTCCTCTTGTTGATGACAATCAGTCCACCACTTTGAGTAGATTGAAAAAACAAAAAAAAAACTGACCCTAACAGTGTCCTGGTTGTGAAAGGATTTTGTTCTATCTTTCACAAAATGAAGATTTGTACTACTTTTCTTACACCTAATGAACTGGATCTGTGTTTAGTAAAAGAAGCAAGGAACTACCTACCAATGTCAATAGATTTACCAGTTGTGTTTTTGTTTCCAAATAATACAAAAGACTCCCATTCTAAGGAGGAAGCCAACATCTTGGAGAGTGTGTAAGTTACGTCTTTCATGTTGGGTCTCACTGCCAGATCTGAATTCAAACATGCTTTTGCCAAGGTTGCAGTGTCACAGGCGGTGTCTAGTGGGTATGCATTTTGCAAGAGCGGGTCCATCCAAGCTTGGAGCTTCTCCTTGAAATTGTCACCTTCAAGAACCTCCGCCCGAAATAGAGATGAAAGTAGCCTTTGTTCCCCTGATGCATAATCGTTGCCTTCTAATGGTGATGGCAGCTGCCTGCTAACCATTGCCTCCTTGCCTGAAAGAATCTCCAGCAGGACTACACCAAATGCATAGACATCAGCTTTGGCTGTAACCAAACCATGCTCAAGATACTCAGGAGCCATGTAGCCTTGTGTGCCCACAATGTGTCTGGTTAGCATCACTGGTGATCCTACTCCTGGATTGCTGCCATTGTCTGTAGATTTTGCCATTCCAAAGTTTGCAAGTTTTGCTCGAAACTCGCCATCTATAAGTATGTTGCTGCTTTTCACATCTTTGTGCACAAAGCTTGGATTTGCATAATTGTGGATGTAGTCAAGGCCAGATGCAACATCCAATGCGATGTGAATTCTTGTAGTCCAAGGCAAGAATGGAACGCTCTGTGAGAAACTGGCTGTTGTTGGATCTATCGCCTTACCATGCAAGCAATCACTAAGAGATCCATTGTCTGCATACTCAAATACCAGATACAGATCCTCTGTGTTGTTTGTACTGATCCCGATCAATTTCACCTACCAAAAAAAAAAACCAAACCACACAAGTCTTCATTTTCAGATGAGGAGCAACACAATCTTGAAGTTGGTTGATGAAGAACAACAGGATCTTGAAGTGGTGGAGACAAGGATTGTGAAATTCTTCTACAAAGAGTGTGAGAAACAAGTTGAAGATGAGTATGGAGGTACTAAGAGTGTGATGGTGGAGCAAATATCCTTACCAGATTAGCATGGTTGACTTGTGTTAGAATCTTGAGCTCTTGGGTCATATTCCCTTTCGTCAGCTTGATTGCAACCAACTCTCCACGCAGGTTGCCAAGGAACACTGATCCTTGTATCCAGTGGGTATCACTGAAATCCTCAGTTGCTTCTCGAAGTTCTTCATATGAGAAAACTTGGAGCTTGTCAGATCCCACCACATCCAATAGCGCAGCTGATCCCACAGCTCCCACCCCATCTGATCCTGCAGCTCCAGCATATAACACTTTGGTGGGGGTTCCTTCATCATTTGTTAAGATACTCCCAGTTTCCAGATTACTAGATTCTTGTCCATATCCATGTCCAGTTCCCTGCTGCTTTGATCTGTGACAGACAAGGAGCACACAGATGATGCCTGCTGCCACCAGCAATGCAAAGATCAAACCAGCACCGATGCCGATACCAATCCCAACATACAGTTTCTTGTTGGAGGATGATGATGATCCATTCCCAGAGTTGCTGACGTTAGGTGCTGGAGAGGGAGCAGAAGCTGGAGCACTTTGTGAAATGAAGTTGATTGAAGATAGAGGAGGGAGATTGACAAGAGGAACAAGGATAGTGGTAAAAGCTTTTATAGTGCTTTCAGTGCTAGCATTAAGATCATTTGCAGCTGCTAACCGATCAGGAGTGAGATTGAAATAGGATCGCACCACACTGAAAGTCTCAAATGGGAAATTCACAAAAGACAGGATGAGCTTGTCTCCACGCTTATGCTGTCTACTGGAAGGGCATGCACAGTTCAAGGGGACTGAAAAGCTTTTATTAATCTGGAGATCATTGGGTTGAAGAGTGGGATTTGCAGCTTCTATGGCTTGGTAAGTCGTCAAACCCTCATATTCATTTGCTACTATACTGAATGTATCACCAGACTTTATGGTCCTATCAACAAGTGTTTCATAGGTTAGGGAGTTGTTTCTATTCTGGCAGCTGCAATTCACAGGGATGTAAAAGGGTGTGGCATAGGCTACAGGAGCTGCTGTTGAGCTAGTGAGATTGCTCAAACCGGTAGCGTTTGCAATTATACTGGCGCTTGTGTTGAAGAGTGTGCTTACAGAAGTTAGATTCTCGTCGCTGCTATTTGTCCTGTACAAGATGCTGGTGCTGCAAAACTGCTGTAAGCTTGTACATGTGTAGATGTTGCTGCTATTGCTAGAAGCTGCTTGTTGGGCACAAGCTCCGTGCATCATCATCAGGAACAGCAGCAGCAGCTTCAATGGAAACCCAAACAAGACCTGCATCCGGTTTGTAGATTGCAGAGAATCCGCGACAAATCTTCCACGCCCAATTCTACTAGTGGACAACAAACCCATCGATTCTTCATGATGGGTATTCGCAAGATCATCTCTTCTTCTTCTTCTTCGTCTTCTTCTTCCGCTCATCAAATTCTGGACCTCATCTCCATGTCGGAAATCTTCCGGCGGTAACATCGCTGTGTTGTTACTTATTGCTCACCCAAAGAAAACCCCAAAGGTCACTCTAGTTTTCTTCCTGCTTCTAATTCTTGTTTCACTATGCGGACGATTCTTTTTCCTAACATGGAGGGCATTGAGAACTCTTTCTTTCTTTATTTCGTTCTTTCTTGCGCTCCTCAAGAAACAAAAGCATGACGCATCTGGAGAATTTTTTTCAGACTGCACTAAGGTAGAGCTGTGAAAGGAGGATCTTCTGGGCTGCAAAACTTGAGCAAAGGTGCACCACGCTCGTGAATGTCACGACTCCGCCGCGTCAATTCAATTGTTGTATTGTTGAAAAACCCAATCTCTGCAAAGTACAAGAAGGCGTGGATACTGACCATGGAATTTCCTGAACTTAGCCTCGCACCCAGCAAGCAAAGACCGCACCCACCACGCGCGCACGACCAAAGATGCCGACTCCGGACTTTGCGAGTGCGCGCGGAAGCAGCGCCGCAGAAGACGCACAGAAAAAGAGAGAGAGAGAACGAACGAACGAGAACGAACGAGCGCCTCAGGAAGACGCAGAGAGAGAGAGAGAGAGAACGAACGAACGAGAACGAACGACTGACGGTGGTTCACGCTGCACGCGCGCTATGCGTTAGTGGAAGCGCGTTGGGGAGAAAAAAAAAGTGGCTAATGGCCACCGAACCTACAACTAATGATCGCCACTTCTTTGCCAAATATTTATTTATTTATTTTCAAAAATGAGGTTCCACAGTTTCAAATCTAAATTTTCAAATTTTCAAAAATTGATGAGAAATTAAGAATTTTGAATTTGATTCAATCCAAGTTACATAGCAATGTCGTTCCATTTTTTTTCAACTCAAATAGAACTTAATTTTCACAAAATCAATTCATTTTTTCCACATCATTATTGTTGAAAAATTCGGCATTTGTAGCGAGTGCACACCACCATGACCACCACGAGAGCCGTGAAACCCAAGTTTTAAAATTTTCAGAATTTCAACATTTGACAAATAACTATGCAAAAGTGTACACTTTGTATTGTGTATTTGTTAAAACAACCCAATAAATAGCTTTTTCACAAGTTGGGGAGTTTGATTGTCAACAATTTTGACAAAAATAATAAGTAGTTTGAACCCCGTGCCTAATGTACAGGTGCGTGTGTGCATTTGACGGTACATATTTACAAAATTACAGTTACAATCTACATTTCCAAAACCTCTTTATACATGCATTCCGCATGTATCCATCAGGACCCCGGCCGCTGAAAATCTTGATTGCACTGCTTGTGACCCGTGAGATAGCAACATACAGCTGACCATGGAAATAGACCGGAGACGACAAATATATTCCAACGTTGTTCAACTTGTAAGTAAATAGTAAGTTACTTATTTAGTAGGTATCAATCTGTTGAAAATTATTTCTTTGTTTTTGTATGTTGATAAGTTCCAGTATCCAGACCCCCTCCCTGTTCATAATGGTTAGGGTTTTTGGTGCAGCCAATTTTCGCATGCATCATAATAATACCTTTAGCATCCAGCATATTATTACTATTGGCAAAATTGTTTTTCTGGGCAATCTGATCATTGCAATTACCAATATATCTATTAAGTTTGTGTGCTAAAATGGCAACTG
>Ga0116227_10008941_pt1 | contig 18494 bp, 8 predicted proteins | sample S1TSphgellanicum_FD_89693 | JGI IMG/M metagenome (GOLD analysis project Ga0116227, IMG submission 89693) | Host-associated microbial communities from peat moss isolated from Minnesota, USA - S1T2_Fb - Sphagnum magellanicum MG | ecosystem: Host-associated > Plants > Peat moss > Unclassified... | reverse complement strand
TATTATACATTTATTTTACCAAAGAAATAAGATAAAACAAAAAAAAAAATTTATTATCCTGTGACTCCTTCCTAAATAAACATAAAAGAGTGTTTGGTGTTTTTTTTGGGTTTTTGGGGGGGGGGGGGGGGGGGGGGGGGGGGGGGAGAGCGAAAAACACACTCCCCTTGATACAAGGGGCCATCCTAGTGTCAACCGACCCCAAACTACCGTAAATTTTCATGGTACCGCAAGAAAACACCCCCTAGAAACAAGAACGGCCGATAGTGCTACTGGTTTTGGGGTTCACAAACTCTGGTATAAGTCATCGATTTTTGTGATTTTTTTGTCCGACAATGTCACCAGATGTTGTTCGAATTGAAGACCAACAATTTATTTTTTTTGGAGATTTGACGATTGGATCTCCCACTACCTGGCCACTTCATAAGGGGGAAGGGGGGGGGTAGGGTGGGCCGGGGGCTGGGGGTGGGCCGTCCTTGCCAATATTTTATGTCCAATATTTTATTTTTGGTTTAAAGGGTAGCCCATAAATTCCTAGCCTAAGGGAAACGAGACCTGTTCTTGAATCATGAAAACTTGACTTTCAATACAATTCGGTCGGGTCCTCTCTCATCCCTAGTTTGCTTTTCCGATTGTCTTATAAAGAAACAAAAAAACACACCAAAGGCCCCCCCCTCCTTTTTTTTTTCTTTCTCTCTCCGGCTCTCTTTTGCCAAAAAGAAAAGAGAATTGCTTTATTCTCGGTCATCCGGTAAGCCCATCAAAGAAGAGAAGAGACCGTACATACAAAAAAGCTTCATAGAATTATTACTCATTTCGCCTACCTCATACCAACAATAACAACAACTATGAACAGAACAAGTAAAGAACATACAATGCAAAGAAATAAGTAAATAAATCGATAAATAAAAATCAATCCATCGGTGGTGATAGTAGTAGTGTGTGTCATGAAGTGAAGCATTGCCCAATTAAGTTGGGAAGTCCCTTGCATGAAGTAAAATCAAACTTCCGAATTAAACTTCTTCACTTGCACTCTATGTAAAGTTTGTAAACCCCATTAAGCGAAAACTTTGATTTAAAATTCTATTTTAAAAAATTAATGTAAATTTTATTTTTATTTTTAAATTTAAAAAACCTCTCTTTTGTCTATAAGGGAGCTTAAAACTCCAAGCTTTCTTCTAATAGCTGGTGGGGGAAAAATATTTCCGCCTATCAGCTTATGCCACGGAAGGCACCCTAATGTGGGGTCGTGCCAGATTTTACCCCTTGTGTAAAGGTGGGGGTACCCAAACTGGCAAAACCCCTCCGATAGGATGCCTTTCCCTTCACACTCTCAAGTTCATTGCATGCCTTTAACCTCAAGAGAAAGAAATTAAGCACACTAATAAATTAATCAAAGAAATTAGAAGCTTTTGATAGTAATCCCCATTATGTGGTTTGATGGTTGTTCTCTTAAGTTTGTGGAGGTTAATGGGGAAAAACTCATTCACATGATTTTAGGTGGTCATTCTCCGAAACATGTGAAGAAGATTGCTTAAGAACATGCCTGATTGTCTTAAACAATAGCCCATCGGGCTTGGTTAGCTTTGAAGCAATAGTTGCAAACCCTTGGAACACAAATGACCTTACACAAAACCCCCCCCAAGATCCCAACAACTTTTATCATGCAAACTTGTTATACACCTTACATGTGTACATGTATTCCTCTCCATAGCTTTCATAGCTTATGCTTGATATTTCCCCATACATTATCACTTGTTTCACGCATTACCATTCTTCTTGTTCCTTTCACTTCACATTGTGGCCCCTTCTTGCTCACACCATCGTTCTTTCTTTCTTTCTTTATTTCTTTCTTTGTGTGTGAATGTCACTTTTTGACATGTAAGGGAACTTTTCGCAATCTTTTTTAAACCATTACCCATCATCACAAAGCAACAACATCATGAAACGCGGCACAAACATTTGATTAAGCATTCATAAAAGCCATGGCTTTCTAGTTATAAGGCACGTTACATTGCAAATGATAATAGCATCTCCTCAAAACTTGGAAGCATATTTGGTCTTTTGGAAGCACATTACACTCTCGGAGAGACACATTTAGTTTTTTTCAAATAGATAGTTCATTTTAAATTGTCATTATGACATAATTTATCTCAAGAATCAAACCAAAGTTAGGGCTTTGCCACAAGTAATACCACAAGTGAAGGCATTCCTAAAATGAAAATGTGGGCTTAGCTCAACGTCCACTTCACTAGTCCCTTATTTCATAAATGCCCTCACCTTAGGGCCTTACCATTCTAAGTATGTATTTTAAATCAAAAAATTCTTTACAAGTTTTAAATTTTGAAATATGTTCTATAATGGGCTATATGATAGATGTAGAACATATTATTAAACATTTGCAAACATTCTTAGGATATAACATTCCTTTTTTTGCTAAAATTCATGTTCAATTCACAATTTCACATTTCCACATAATCTCCATTTTCAACATTTCTTGCATTGTTTTGATTATAACATAATAAGGAAATAAAAGTTATTGTACCTACAACTGTTGTTTAGCACTTCTTTGGTGAGTATTATTTATTTTTGAAAACAAGGTCCAATAGTTTCAAATTTAATTTTTTTAAAATAATTTCAATAGTTGTTGAATAAGTATGCAAAATACATCATGTGTTGTGCATTTGTAATAATAACGCAATGGTTTTCAATTTTCAACAATTTTAACAAATATCAATAAATTTTTCTTTTCTTTTTAGCTAGACCTTTTGCAATTGTCAATATGGTATATAGAATGGCGAATCTTGTTCATTGGTCTTTAGGCATCTACATTTTGGCTTGTTGTTTTAGCAAATGAATTATGAATACACTAAGTTTTGCTCACGTGAATGTTCATTTGAATGTGTTCAAATCAAAATGGAAATGACCACATACTTGAAATATGCTTTGGCACATAAATTTTCATATATTTGAAACAATTATATTTTTCATTTTTCAAGCCAAGTTCATTGTTTTTAATCTTTAAAGAGATATTTAAATTATTTGAGAATATATCATTGAGAAGGACATTACTATCTATCCAATTGCTCCATTTTCACATTTTTTAACATAACTCAACACCTTTTCCTTTTTTTTTCTTAAATGCTTACAAAATGTGACAAGCATTGTAGGTCTACCTTGCATAAACAACTACATGATATGACATGGTTAGTTATGGGAATATTATCAAACCAGATTTTGTTGGAATATAAATAGAAAAAATGAATATGAACTTTATTTAAAAGATTAAAAAACAGATTATATGTAGAATATGTATTTTACTAGTGGGGGAGAGGGTAAATTGTACTTTGTTATATTCTTCAATAAGCCAAGCAATAATTTTTTTTATAAAAAGCCTCTATTTGATTGCATGGGGGATGGCTTGGTGGTATAGCCCTTGACTTGGACCTTGGGATTTCAAAAAGGTTATGTGTTCAAACCCACCTATGGGCCTTCTACCACTAATCTTGACTTGGGGTTGCCAATGGCCTTGTTAGGTTGAGTCTACTATTGTGCTTTAAAGAAAAATTTAAAAATTCATTTCATCATATGTTACATTGAATGAAAATAGAATGATGGTGAATGAATTCCATTGATGAACAAAAAATTAAGCTGTATGTATATCATGAGTTTTTTTAAATTTTCAAACATTTATGAATTATAATAATTACAAAGTAGATTTTGGAATAAATGTTTTTAGATATTAAATGATCTTATTTTGAATTTTCCTTTCAAAATTGAAATTCACCAACCTTTTATGGATAGAATATTTAACTTATATGAGATCAATAAAAAAATACTCACTTCATTGTGATGAAGTTTTAAAATCTTGTTTTACCCAAGCTCACCCTAATCTTTTAAGAAAAAACAAGGTAAGTAATGTGTATTCCAAGCTTCTTAAATGCTCCCTTGGCATACAATAAATAAATTCTCATATTTACAAAAATATCAACACGACATTTGCATTCATTTTTTTCCCAAAGTTTCATGTGTTGCATTTCATTCTTTTCTAGAGCATTTTCCAAAGGTTCATGTTAGTGAAATAACTTTTTACAATTGTAGTGGACACAAATGAATTGTAGTTTTAAATGGCTTTCATCATTCAATTAGCAATGATTTATGTGCAATTATTTAATTTTAATTTTCCAACATTGATATGGTTGGGTTTTGATGTCTCACACATGTATTGTGTTGTGCAAGTCATATGAATTTCATTTCAATGGGTTTCCATTCTATTGTATTTGGTGCATCCACAAAATTATCAATGGCAATAATATGTTCAAGGCATGTCTATATTTAGATGTATGGTCTTACTTTGGTGTCAAGGATCCAATTCATTTGCAAAGGTCATAATTATAAATAGGAATGCCTTTTTTTTTTTTTCAAAAACTAACTCTCTTTTTGTCATGAGCATAACCTTTGAGACTCTTGACCAAGGTTGAGCAAAACAAGACAAGATGAGTCAAAAGCAAGGGTTAAACATGATTTTAGACAAAGCAAAACACATTTGCAAACCAAGTGGGATGTGGTGTATGGAATTGAATTGGAGAACTTTCACAAGACTTTCAAGTTGCATATCAACTTTGGGACTTGGAATCCCCAAGCTTCTTGAGTTTATAGGACACGCTTGGAGGGGTCAAAATATGTTCAAATTGAATGATATTATGGGAAAAATCTTGATGAGAATTATAAAGATTTTACATTATTATTGGGACTGAGGAGCTTACCACCAAGACCATTTGACAAGGATGGGTGTGTCATTTTTCCTACTAGAAGTGTGCCCATTATGATAAAAATGCAAGTTATTTTAATATTGGTTTCAGCAATGAAAAAAAATTATATAATTATGGAAGTTTAGTAATTAGGAAACATTTCCAATAATAGTCAGAAAAATTTAATAATTATTAATGGATAACTTGATAATGTAATTTACTATCATTTGTTCCATTGGATCCATCAAACTTATAAATTTGTAACCTTCTTACAAAGAGTGTTCATTTTGATGGACGAGATGATTTTTTGTTAATTGAATTATGTCTCAACAACTAAATATAGAGACAATTGGAAAAGTTAATGGGAAAAAGTGTCTCATTCATTGAATATGATTTGTTTTTTTCCAATTTTTTTTGATAAGAAGGTGACATTTTTATGTATTTTAAATTGATTATATCCAAGTTGTACCAAGAGTATGTGAGATTTGCAAAACACATCAAGGAGTTGATTGTACATTTACATTTGTTTCAAAATAATACATTAGAAGAAAAAAATGTTTTTGCCATTGTCATATACAATTAACATTCATTTTCATTTATAATTGATTTTTGATGTAATTGCATTAGACAAGTTGCAATTGACATCTAGTTGCATGCAACAACTATGTATGCAATGTATATGTATACATTATTATGTATATTTACATCTAATCACATTTTTACAATATTAAGTGAGCAAACTTATCCTTGGGTGGTACCACTAGGAACATCACACCCTAAACTTTTGAAACCCATTAAACTTCAAAACAACATAGGACTCACGTAAAGAAAGTTTTTCATTCCAAATTATTTATCAAAAGGTTACCCAAGTCATGTAGAATTCAAAACTCTAATTAAATTTATCAAAAAAATGTTTTTTGATGTGGAAAATGAATGTAAGGAAAAAAATTTAGGAATGTAACACAAAGGACTTTTTTTTTTATCAAGAACACAAAAGGAATCTATTTTTTGAAAAAAGTTCGTGGATGTTAATTTTTAAGAATATTTCAAATGTCAACCTACTCCATGGTTTTTATAGATAATTGATTGAATCAATTTTTATTTAGTTATGAATTTTTGAAATCAAGATCATGAAGTCCTAAGGGGTTAATAATGTCAAGAACATAAATGATAATTATTTTCACCTTTTGTTATTTAAATGACTAGTTTGGATCATTCCTTTGTGCATGTATTAAATAAACAAAAAAAAATATTTAATGTGTAAATGTAAGTACATTTAAAAAATAAATAAATAAAGTAGGTTCAGGAATGATTTAGGAATCAAAATATTAATGCATATTATAGGTTTTTGGGTGTTCATTATTTTTCATGAATGTGTGCATAGATGGGGAAAACATAGCCCACCTAGTCTAATCAAATAAACTAGTATATATGTAGATGAAATTTTATTTTAAAAATTGGGCCCAATTTTCCTGTGATTTTGGCAAGGTGGTTCCTAAAGGTTGGTTCCAAGGATATTTTTGCTCAAGTTGCACATGTAGTTTCATGTGCAACTAAATTTTTAAAAATATTCTAATGACACATGTCCATGTTTAAGTTAGTTATTTAATGACAATATGTAACATTTAAAGCCCATTTTGCTATTTAATAGTTTAAATCAATTATATCTACATCATCAAAATTAATGTTTATAAGATGTTAATGCATGGCATTTAGGTATGTAAATAAGTAGATAAACTTAAGTAGGTTAATTGGTTGCAAGGTGTATCTATTTGTAGGCAAATAATTTTATTTGATTTTATTTTGGGCCTAGCTTTTAAGGTCAAACTTCTTTCATTTGTTGATCCCAAATGCCAAATTTTAAAAATATTTTAAGTTCTAATGCACTAATTAGATCTATATATATATATATATATTTGAAAGGTTGGATAAACAATATGAAATTAAATTTTAGTTGCATAATTTTGTCCAATGTTTTTGTTCCATTTTATCCCATATTATTTGTCTTATCTTTCAAGTTTGTAAAGTATATAAATAGTGCATTATAACTTATAAATATTTTAACGTAAGTGGTATTTGGGATGAACTAATAAATGAGTTTTGACCTTAAAAATTAAACCCAAAATAAAATATGATTTTGATATTCTCCCAAGCTATTTATGTCAACGCCATTTGTAAACATCATAATTACATTAATGAACTAATTAATCATGATAATAAATAAATAAATAAATAAATAATATTACTTACTATTATTATATTATATATATTTGTAATTATTGTAGCTATAATTAATAGCCTAGGCTAAGGGTACCTAGGTAGATGGATTGGATATATTAACTTAGATATCTATTAACTTAAACCATTATTTTTATGACACATGCATGTCCATTTTATACACCAAATTAGTTGCATTTTAGTTGCACACACAACCATTTAAAACAAAAATGATATGGTGCCAATTTTGTAATTGCAAGTGTGATTGATCTAGTTATAAATGACAACTATTTACACATAGTTGCAAAATGATTGATTGCACATGATAATAACTACCAAGAGTTTTATTCTAGTGATAAAATATTTCAAAGAATTAATATATGAGAGATTTTTTGAAATCCTTCATATGGTCATTTGTAAATGATTATAAAGATGATTCACAATTTTGTAATATGGTTGTCATATGGTCATCCTTAAACAATTCTAGATGAAATCCAACAATTTCAAAGTAGTTTCAACAATTTGTATGGTTTCATGAGCAAGGTTGATAATAGGTTTCTTGCAAGATCAATAAGGGAGTGAGCGAAAAAACATGTCATTTATTCAAAAGAGAGGAGAGGAGAAGAAAAGAGAGGAAAAGAGAAAAGAGGAAAAAGGGAAGCAAGGTTTGGGAGTTTGTTCTTAATAACATGAAGTTTTTGCCATGTGTGTGAGGGATTCAACAATCTTTTGACATTGAAGGTCGTATCTTTGTAATTGAGTATGTCCTTGGTACGAGGTTCCTTTTGGAATAAAAAAAAAGAATTTTTCAAATCAAATATGTTAGGTCTAATCATAAGAAATTTCTATGTAAGAATAGTAGAAGAAGAGTTTCATGAATCTTTAACAGGGGGACATATACGCTATAAACTAATGAATTTAGGAAAATCAACAAAGATGATGAACATTGTTTGGAGTAGAAATTCTGCTAAATCAATAAGGAATTTGCAACATGCACACAATACAAACAATTTTCCCCTTTTGGGGAGAGTTGAGGGGGGAGAGGGGGGAGCTATGGAATTTTTGAGGTTTTTGTTATTCCCAATGTGGTCCAACCAAGTTCTCACTCTGTTCACATTGAGTTCTCAACATTTCCCAAGTTCCCATTGAGTTCCCCAACATATGTTCAATAGGACATCACTTTGTCACATATGCTTTGCACAACATTGTGCTCTTGGAACCTATATGGGCAAATAGTGGGACTTATATGTGGAGTGAATACTTCAATATTAGGGGTTTTGAGAGTTTTAGGACTGTTTTCGAGCCCATGAAAGAGGTTGATTGCAAAAAAATTCTGAACTTGGAATGAACCCCCAACTAATTAATATAGATCACAATAAGTACCCTTAGTATATAACGGGGGTATTAGTCTATGTTGAAAATGGTGACAAACCGTTTTTGAAATAGAAATTATATGCAAACCAATGAAAAAATCAAGAGGGCTTAGGTTTTTCCTTTTAGTTTTTTTTGGGGGTGGGGGTGGTGGGGAGGATTTTGGTATTTTCCTCATTATGTTCCCAAGTTCCCAATGTGTTCCCTAAGACATTCCTAATAGCATCTCAATTTTCATTACAGATTGTTTGACCAAAACAAGTACTCCCAATTTATAATCACATAGGGGTTTTTAAACATTAATATCCACGTTGTGAAACCTTACTAGTTCTTGGAAATACACCAATGTCAAGGACTCAAAAGGTATTATTATATTTTAGATAATATACTTGTATTTATGTTGCATATGCAGAAAATGTTTTCCATTGTTTTACCATGGTGACTACGGTATCACAAATTACATAACAAATACCATCAAAATTTAATAATGCTTCACACCACAAGCAAGTTATCAATTTCCAAAAAATATGGTGAAAAGAATCAATAGGTTTACAATAAAAAATAATATTAGTATCTTTTTCAAAGGGAACAATACTATGGTCACATATAACAAAAAAATCTACATGTACATTGAATTGCTTGCATCATTTGAAGGATATGGACATCCTTTGTTTCAAAAGCTGTTTTCACAAAGTTTTACAGAGGGCAATGTGGTTTGAGTGCATGACATGTCTCATAGTTCTATATGTTATATTGCCTATGAAGCATTTGGTTTTTAAAAATTACGTTCCATTTTAATGAAAATATTGAATGATAATGCAAATAGCTTGAAATCAATTCAATTCAAATTCTTGAATTAATACTAATCATGATCACCCAAACTTTTTCAATCTTCCACACAAGAAAATATACATGTTAGAGAGGTTGTAAATCACACAGGTCTATCAATCAATAACAACATTGACCAAAAGCACAAAACAAGACAATGAACAAACCCAATGGTGACCATAAAGAGGAGCACAAAGGAACAAATTGTGCATTCAAATAAAGACATAGTCAAAAGAACCACCCAATTAGTGAATGGACATTCCTTAAAACCAGTTGAATGGTTCAAATGTGCTTTTGACTTTGAAAATTATAGATTTTAAAATTGTGACCTTTAAAAAAAAAATTGTTCATATTTTTATGATAAAAGGGTTGAATGCATAACATATATGATATAGAATTAATTTATAATCAAAATTAATTTATATCTAACATGTTAGTGTTAAATTGAATATTCAAAATATAAATTTTCAAGTTATAAACTAACATAAAATTGACATGTGTCATGTGCAATCCTTGCAAAGGACTTTTACCGTGGCACCCATGTCTCCTTTTACATTCACAATGTGCATCAAATGGAGCCCAAGTACATATATACTAAATTTGCATATAAAAATCAATGTTATGCATAAAGGGCATTATTAAAAACAATATTATCTTTTTGTTAAAGCATTTCCTTGGGACATATTTGAAACAATAGTTCACATTGAAAAAAAGGAAAGGTTCACAACTACCTGGATTTAACAATCCAAATTTTCTATATAATATCCCCCCCACCCCCAATGGATTTTATTATAAAATTCAATTAATTTTTTATAATTCAATTTTGGGTCATCAATAATTTTATGACGACTAGGGGGCCTTTGTGTTGTTGGCAAAAATATATTTCACCTCATGTAAAATCATCCATTCCAATATTATTTCTAGTTGAAATGAGTTTAATTTTAAAGTTCATATACTTTTTTATATACATATTCTATTATATAAATGTTTAATATTCTAAGACAAACTTGATTTCCAAATCTTTAAGGGATATGAAATTTGAAAAAAAATCTTCAAAACTATTTAGAAAACCCAATTGTGGAAAAAACACATTTAAGAAACTTTAAATTGATTTTGACAACCAAAAATCACTCTAAGTTTGATAACTTTTGTTTCATTGGTTTGATGTGAAATCACACATGTGTACAATATTGCCTTATCAAGGGCTTTCTGATGGTAGCAAAGGCACATAAATAACCCCTTGTTTTGAGAAGGCAAAGACATGATTACAAAAATAAAACAAAAAAACACACTTGTCTTCATATACAAATTGTTTTTTTTTGGTAACATGTAGAAATTTTCTCTCTTTCATAATGATCAAAGATCATGGTTTTACATATGAATTTATATGAAATCATGGTCCAAAATATGTTTCTTACTTCAAAAAATGTTTAACCCCTAAATGCATGGCACCTTTTGGAAGTTAACTCTTGCAATAAGTCAAAAAATGAAACTTTTGAAAATGTTGTTACCAACACATTGAACATGAAAATCAACCAATTGCAGATGGATTAGATGCCCACCTACAACCCAAATATAACTACAACCCCTACTAATTAATATTGTCATTTTATTGATTGGCTCTTTATTATTTTCAATGGGAAACCCCCTTTTCTTCCTTGTTTTAGAAGTAGTTGCATGTTATATTTTCATGTAAACCCCACTAAATTAACATGGACTTCCTTAGTGTGCATGCCATTTGGAGCTTATGACCACACTCCAAATGACCCAAACAAAATTTTCAAAAAAACATTTTCCTTATTGCATTAATTAAATAATTTGAATTTTGTTTTTGGCCTATCAAACATTTAGGAATTAAAATAAAGCCCAACCTTTCATATGGATTTCATCTTTCAAGGTGATGGACGAAACAAACATATAATTAACCAAATATATGAACATATATATATTTTTATGTATGGTCAAATTTTCAATAAAAAGGATTGGGTAATGCTTTTGTTTCAAATTTTGTCTACATCAATAGTCTTCATTTATATACATGACAAAATGTTGAAAATCTTACAACACATGTACCCAAACTTTAATTTGAATTGACATTGTGTACTCAAGAACCTTAATATCAATGTAAAACAATTGTGTTCAAATATTGCAAAGAATAAGGTCTTTTTTTCAAATGAAAGACATTTTAAATTATATATATATATTGTTTTTAAAAAAATTTGTGATATTCAACTTTGTGATATTAAATTAGATTATCATGTATTTTGAAAACATAATTTCATCAAACATATCAATGTTGTTTTTTTAATTTATAACTACCAGCATTTATGAAAACACATCATGTTTTTTCTTATTCTTTTGAAGCACAAAAGGAGATGCAACCTAACAAGCCATTAGCACCCCCAAGTTAAGCCAATTGGTAGAGGGCTAACAAAAGTTTCACCTATACACCACTAGGTTTGAACCCAAATGGTTTGAAGGCCTACAATTTGACGAAACCTTGGCTCGTATTCTCCCTCCCTTGTTATTGCAAACTCCTTTTCAATGATGAACCACTCTTGCACAAACAATACTTGACAATGGACAAGGTATTTCTCTAGGCAAAAGGCCTACAATCAACAACAACTTCATTTCCACTTTCCTTGTGTTTCTTTTTCCATAGCTATGAAATATGTAACTCAATCAAATTGTTATCTCACAATGGCAACAAAGAAGATCTATCCCACAACAACGAGAAACACAAAGGAGTGGCCATCAAAATGTGACATAATTATGGGTTAGGGTTTAAGTCATATACTTAGCTAATGGTCTTTACCCATATGCCAAAGCATATCCAGCTTTGGTTGAAAATTGGTAATTTTGACATAATATACCCAAGGTTATGAATAAGGTATATATATATATACATACATATTTTTTCATTTACATACCCTTTGATATGTGCTTCATTAGAGTATATTGGTTTTAGGAAAATGGGTCCGGGTAAATGATTTACCCTGTTTGTACCGAACAAGTGTAGGGTACGCCTTCGGATGAAGGCATTACAAGAAAGGGCTTGCACACCACAATAGCCAAATATGGACTTGTTTTTGGTAATGCCCTTTAAAGAACATTTGCCAGAGTGAAAAAAAGGAAAAAAAAGTTCTACAGTTTTGGCGAAAATAAAACACAAAAATACCCAAAAACAAAAACAAAAAGTGAAGTAAGAAGTGGGATCCACAAGCTATCCTATTTTCATTACTGCTAGCATTATGGATGTTTTCTATCCAAGTGGGGCGTGTTTTCATTCAAAGAATCGCGGTTTCTCATCCATCATGGGTTAAGAGACGGGAAGTGGAGCACGTTTGTGCGTCGGGGAGGAGAAAGAGAGCTTGCACTAGGGTTTCTTCTTCCGCACTTGCTGACGGAGCCCCAAAAAAAACACTCATTGAGCTTGGAGACGGATTTGTGCGCCGACGTTGGAGCGCGGGAGAAGAGCGTGTGTGGTAGTTGTAAGGGAGAGGAATCTGGCGAATCAAAGATTGTGGCATTTGGTTGAGAGATCCGGAAGTTGTTGGATCTGAAAGGAAAGGTAAGTAAGAAGGAGACCGAAGGATTTGTCGAGGTTGTCATTGTTGTTATTGTTGAGGGATTTCTTTGTTGCAAGAGCCGGCGGGGTGGGAAGGAGGTTGGTTTTTCTTCCCTTTTGTAATGAATGGAAGCATGTCTCAACATCTCCATGCTTCTCTCCTCTTTCTTGAGCTGCTCAGGAAAGTCGAGATTTGTAACCCTAGTTTTGCACTACTGCAAGGGAGTGTTGGGAGAGTTGTAATGCCGAAGAAACTGGTGCTTCATCAGCATCAGCATCTTGCTGGAAAGATTTGTTGCTAGGTTATGACAACTCAAGCTCGCAAGACATGGGGATTGTTGATTGTGGAATCGCATCTGTCCTGTGTTTCCAATGCTGAGATTGTGCTGGAAACTCAACTATTCCCTTCCCTTAAGTGTTGATGCATCTGGGGGGATTTTCTTTATTTGTTTGTCTCAGGGTCTTTCTTCATGTTGTGTTGTTGTTTGTGTTGTTTTTATTCCTGAACTGTGAGTGAAGCTGCTGATCCAATCCCTCTAAATCTGTGGAGCATCTGTGTCTACTATGTGTGTGTATGCATGGAAATTGATTGTTGAGAAATTTGTTTGCAGGTGTCGCTGTGAGTCTCACTGAATTGCCTGCAATTGAAGGTACTACTGTCAACAAAGACTGCAGGAGGAGGAGGGGGAGCCTATCCATTGACAGTCCTCTGCCTACTTTTTTGTAAGTATGTTTATCATTGCTCAAAGCCTGCTTGAAAGAAAATTCATGGTGTTGTGCAATTAGCAGAGATCTTGAATGAGGGGGTGGGGGGGAATCAAATCCTTGAGGGTTCCTTTGCTCTGTAGTTGGATAATACTTAGTATCTGTTTATCTTGTAAGCACCATTGCTACCACAGGCATTCATGAAATTGTTGTGCAGCTTATGTTGAAATCTGCTCAAATTTAATGAGAGTTATGAGAATTTTGTCGAGGCATGTTAACTGAGACAAAATTGTCTAAGCTCAGGGCAGCTTCAAGCTCTCCTCACCAGTGTTGCAATGAGCTTGCAGAGATCTGCAGGACATTTGTATTGACAGGAATATCCTCCCTCCTCTCTCCCCACCACCCCATGTTGTAATCACTGTCATTTTTGTCACAGCTCATCTTCCGGTGAGTGCTCTAAAAAACCTGACTTTGACTGACAATCTTAGAGGAGACAACTGGAAGCAATGGCAAAGCTCCAATAGCCATATCAAGGTGCTTTGCCTCAGAGAGGAGGCGGCTAATCCTCCAATTTGATATATCACCTGCCCTGACCATAGAGACAATGGAAATAATTCTTGAAAAGAAAGATGTCATTAGGTGGTCCTCTGCATTATTCATGTTTGCCATGGCTGTTATGAGCTTAGGGTTCAAATGTCTCCAGTTGGATTGCAGCCCTAGTGTCAAAACTACAATAGTTGAGTTGATCAGTTGGTTAAGTGACCTGATTCTGGTCTTAAGAAGAGTTGAAAGTACTTGTGGATTTCACTTGTGTGTCCAAAGTTCTTGCCATCTAGAGTCTTGAATAGCAGATGGAGTGTGATATGCAGGAGGGAAGCTTAAGATCTGTCTGACGAAAAGTGGCGTATGCTGATCAGCAAGCATGCACAAGCTGGCAACTCCAATGTGTGACAATGAACTTGGGCGAGAGATTTTGAAGCAGTTAGGAGCACTGCAGTTGAATGGCATGGTTCCTCCTAATGGTATGGAAAGATCTTTAGTGAAGGCTTCCATGTCAATGCAAAAACCAGCTTTGATGGAGGTGCACATGAGGTTTATGAAGCAGTTTAGTGAGCTGGAGAGGGACTGGCAGCTGATGAAGGATCCAATGGCAGCCAAGCCTGAGACACGACCTGCCAAGAAGAAGGCGGTGTCACTAGAAGGCATGCGCAGCATTCGGTTGCTGGATCTTAAAGTAGGCAAGAGATATCATGGTCGTGTGCTTCATGCAACGCTGTGTGCAGAAGCATTCTTCCTCAATCTTATTCAAACAATGGTAGAAGATGAGGATGGGTATGCTGCAAGGGTGATGATTGAGGATTCTCTTGCTGGGTTGACATCATGGGCTAAGGTACAAGGACGATATCCCAATGGTGCCAAAATTGCAATCAAGGCACCACAATTGTCAGAGTTGCCAGATGACTCTGTTGCACTGTATGTGAATACTGAGGATGACCTAATTGTCCAATCCGACTTTCCAGCTGTTTCAGTTGAGGTCAATGTTTGGGCCAAATTGGATGCTGCAGCCTTGCGAGCAGAAGGAAATCGTCTTTTTGCAAAGCAGGACTGGACAGGATCCATAGAACTATACACAAAGTGCATCCAAAAATGTCTGGATTCAGTCCGTCGAAAGCCAACATCGAACAAACATAAGAAGAAAGGAGCTAGTGAGAATGGCACCACAAGCAATGGAAAAGTTGTTGATGAAACAGTGATGCTGGCATTCTCGAATAGGGCAGCAGCTTGGATGAAATCATGCCATTATGAAAGAGCTCTGAAGGATGCACATGAAGCCCTCACACTTGAGCCCCACCATCTGAAGAGCATATATCGCAAAGGATGTGCACTTCATGGCATGCAACAATATGAGCTTGCTTGCAAGTGCTTTGAGTTGGCTCTGGAACAATCTCCAGAGAAGGATATCAAGCTTGCACTTCAAAAGAGTAAGACATGTGATATGCAAAGCAAGCTGGGAGTGTATGAGCTTTCCAAATATCTAGTGGGTGGCTTTGAGGGCCCATTGCCAGAGTTTAGTGATTATGTTGGACCAGTTGAGATTAGATTGTCAGAAGGTAGGTGCAGGCGAGGCCTTTTTGTGACCAAGGACGTAGAAGTGGGTGAACTTTTGCTGGTGAGTAATGCTTTGGCGGTTGTTCATAATGGAAGTCATGCAACTGGGAAGAACACTTCTCCTTCGGGACGCTCAAACGCATTTCTAAGAGATGAGCTTCTCTGCAGTCTTTCAAATCTTCTGTTGAAATCACCAAAATGGCTGGAACAAGCATGCAGCCTTGCTGACTGTGAATGCCATGGGAACACGAAGGTGCCACCCTTGGAGCTGTTCAGACCTAATAGCAAATGGACTGCAGGTAAGGAAGATGTGGTGCTACCCCGCCTAAAAGGAGTGCTGCTTCAAAATGCTTTGGATGAATCTGGGTCCTGCACTCGAGTACTACAAGCTGGTAGAGGGAGTCAGTTCTTAGGTCTTTGGCCTCTTCCGTCTTTCATCAACCATTCCTGTACTGCAAATGCTGTAAGGCTTCATGTTGGTGATGCACTCTTTCTACATGCTTCACGCCATTTGGAAGCAGGGGAGGAGGTGACTCTTGCATATGTCAATACCTTACTTCCAAAGCAGATGCGCCATGAGTTGCTTGATAAAGACAGCTGGGAGTTTACATGTAGTTGCTCAAGATGTGATTTAGAATCAAATTTGAGTGCACCGCTGAAGCAGGTGACCAAACGCTTTCAATCACTCTGGGGATGGAAGGAAGCTGTGACTCCAGGTCAAGTTGAATGCTTCAAAATGGCTAAACTTGCTCTCAGACTTGAGCATCTGCTGAAGCAAAAAGGTCTCTATTTGTATGAAAGGCAGCTGGTTCGTGCTTCCTTCTTTGTAGCCTACTGGGTTGGCTACCTCAACATTGACCGACTGGGTACATTGTGTGTGAAATTGCCACTACCTGACATGTTAATTGATGCAGTTACAGCAGTTGCACCAAGTGATACAATGACATCATTCTTTGCTGGATATTGGCTTAAGCGACTTGAGGAGCAGGGTGCAAGCAGGCCAGTGATCCATGATGCGCAACAGCGTGCAATCCATATATATAGGTGTGTTTATGGGAATCAGACATCTGGACTTCTTAAACAGCTATTAGAAGCCCATGAAGCCAATACTATTACCTAGTTTTTACAATCTATTTTCTTAAGATGTTTGACTTCGTTTTTCCTCCAAGACTCTTTCCATAATACTATGAGCATTTGTACCCATATGGCTTGTGGACTTGATCAAGTTTTGTAAATCATGGCAGCTATATTGTTTTGCTGCTTATTCCATATATAGCGAACAAGAATAAATGCAAATGCTCATAAAGTTATTTTTTCATAAGTTTAGGATATTGTGGCCAACAAACTGACTTTCTGCTTTTTGGAAATAAAGGAGCAAAAGGAATGAGGGTGAGGGGTTCCCTCACTTCATTTCCTTCTATAAATAGAGGACAGGCCTCAAAGGACCAAAATGAAGACAGAGAGCTGAGGGAGACAATAATATGCAGCCTCCTCTTTTGCCTTGACACTCACCAGACAGCAACAAACCTGCTCCTAATGCACTTAGGGTTGAGATTGAACAAGTGGGCTCAGAGAGAGAATGTCCCTCAACAAAAAGTGGACATACATTGTTTTTGTCACAGATATCTTGCTATTAGTGCTCAATTCTATTCTTCTCCCCAGCTACCAGTTCTCATAACCCTCCACCCTAAAACCCTAAAACTTACCCCTTAAGCATACTAATTGTACACCACTTTACCATCCATTTGAAGTGCACTTTGAAGAGAAAACATGAGTTGCAACCCCTTACACTGTTGTGAAAAAGTTACGTACATGGAGCTGTGGCACCAGTAGCATTTTTGGTTCCAAGGATGAAAATGAAAATTTCCAAGTTGAAAAATGAGCGCAAGGTTCATAATCTAGAACGTGCCACAAATTTAACAAAAGTTTTAGTGCACAGTGCAGCACGCCCACCTATTTAGTTCCCTTTGGTGGGGCAGTTTAGATTCAGGCTGAGATTACTCAGCTGAATCCCACAAGGCTTTTCAACACAATCAAAGCAACATCAGCTTGATTCGATTTGGATGAACCCAAATTTAGGCTTAAATATAAATTTATGTGCTTAAATGAAATTGTCATTGCCAGTTTTTGAAACAAACTGAAAGAGGTTTCAGTTTGGGGTTTGCCTCCCCTTTCTTTAGTTGATTTGCTTAATGTGACTGGTGGAGGGTTTGGTTCTTGGTGGCTCCCTTTCCTCCTCGTGGCCCACCTTTGTTGGGCTGTTTGATTGCGTGGACTTCTGTGCTTGCCCCATGTTTCCTTTTCTCTCCCTTTCTTGGGTGCTTTCTTTCTATAAAGTTTGGCAGGGATTCATCAACTGATAGAGGTGCTGAAGGCTTGATCTGCCGCACAACTATAATTCAGAGTGAATTTTAGAGGTCGAGGTTGTGACTATGGTGTGTAGCACAAGGTGGAAAGAGGGAGTTAGAGCATCTCCAGCGGTGCACTGTCTGTGTCCTTAGCAAAACATATTTCTCACACCCAAGTTTAGTTATTTACTTTTTTACCAAAACCCTCCCTTCTTTCCCCCTAAAACTAAAACTAGGCCTAAAAATAAGTGAGAGACTACTAATAGCAACCCACCTGGACCAACCGTGCAAAAGTGCTGGGACAAACCTAAAAGTACTGTGCTGAGCCAAATTGGCATGTTTTGACTTTTCTTCATCCAATTTTAATTTGCAGGGTCAGAGATACTGAGCACTGGTGGAGTTGCTTTAGTACTTACCAGCAGCTAGTCTGGTATCAACATTTGAACAAACCAGCCTAGTCCTGGTAATGGGGGGGGGGGGAGGGGGGGGGGAAAACCATTCCCATCCGGGTATGGGGTATTTTTTCAAAGTTTTATTCCCCAATTGGGCCACATAATTTGTTCCCACCCGTTTTTTTGGTTTGATGGTTTTGTGGTT
>Ga0116227_10008940_pt1 | contig 18497 bp, 9 predicted proteins | sample S1TSphgellanicum_FD_89693 | JGI IMG/M metagenome (GOLD analysis project Ga0116227, IMG submission 89693) | Host-associated microbial communities from peat moss isolated from Minnesota, USA - S1T2_Fb - Sphagnum magellanicum MG | ecosystem: Host-associated > Plants > Peat moss > Unclassified... | reverse complement strand
TGGCTACAAGCTTAATCTAAAGGTATTTGAAATATATAAATCTTTCTATATTTTTTTTGGCTATCTGACTTGAACCATGTGTAGAAATTTGACGATTTTTAATACTTTTGGTCGAATTATGGCTATTGATTATTATTTTTTCAGGGGTAAGTTAATTAAGTAATTAAAATAATTCTTTTAAATGACAAAAAAAAATTTAATTTCATATGTTTGCAAATTCAATGTATGTGTGTGTGTGTTTTTTCAGGGTTGAGAAAGGGGTTTTGTTCTTATGCCTTTTTTTTTATTGAACAAGGAATTTTGTTGGTTTTGGCATTGCCAAGTTACATACAATCAAGGGTTAGTTATTCAATAATGTGTGAACTTGTATAGCAAAGGTTAGTAACAAAGTGCCCTTTTTATGCATTGTTATACCTTGGAAGTTTTCAAAAATCCCAAGTTTTGATGATTTTGAACCCACCTAAACCCTAAACCCTAAACACCCTTCAAGAAATATTACAATAAACATGGAACATCAAGGATAGGTAACTAAGTCTTAGACTGTTAAAGTACTTCTTGTAACCATAAGAAAGTATTAGATTTGTCATTAGATTTGGGTGACCTTCCCCACAAGCACAATCTTCTATTTATTGGTAAGGTTATTGAGGCCTCAAAGGGTTTTTATAACTATAAGCTTTCATTAAAATCTAACAACCTAGTAGTAGCATCAAGCAAAACAAAAGTCCTAAGACTCTTTTAGCCTTTACACAAAGGGGGAGGCACTTGCCCTTGGGAATTTCAAGATGCACAAACTTTGAAACTTGGGTTCCACCACCAATATAAGTTAGAAATCTTCATGTAAGAGCCTTGCTCCAATGGATCTCACCTATGGTACCTAGCCAATTGTATCCTACTATTTTCACTTTGATCCAACATTTAATAAATGCCCTAAGAAGTTGGTTGATAAAAAAGGTTCAATATTCACACTATTTCATGTGAGCACTCTATTGTATATGCTTTACATAAGTGAAATTATAGCCTACTAAAACCACGGAAAAGTTGAAGACCAAAAGCTCACAACAAAAAAGAACAAGGGGTGTGTCACACGGTGGCCTTGCCATTTATATTAAAAAGTATGTTAAGGCAAAAAAAAGAATTATGGAAACTCAAATATTTCATCATGCAAAAATATAATCTTCAAAAAATCCTCCAAATGAAACCAAAATCCTTCAAGATATTATTATAACTCTATTATAACTAATCTCAAGTTTCAACACAAGCCAAAATATTGTCTTTCAAAAATCCTCATATAAAAATAGACCTATTATTATTACCTAGGGGCCAAAATCCCTTAAGCTACTATAATACTTTATAATGAATCTAAACACAATATCCTTGCCTTGGTAGGCAAAGCCAACAAAGTGGAACAAAGGCCCCCACATTTATTTCCATCATGGGTTAAAAGCAAACCAACATGAGTCCCATGTGTAGTGGGCCATTTCAACAACCTACCTACTATAGGAGTCATCTAGATGTGTACCTTGGGGGTCAAAACTTGTGGGGATCAAGTAAGCATCTCTTCCTTGCTTGAATGCAAATTAGAAAGTGGCCACCTCCTAAAATGGAGACAATAGCCCTATATAGAAGTTCAATAGCCATTTAGTCATGCTTAGCTCACAAACCAAGAGCTTCCTTTCTTTTGCAATATGACATATTTGGCATAACTATGGATGATAAAGGGCCATTGAATTGTGGATCAATAATTTTCTTCACAATTCAATGACCCTTTATCATCCATGGTGATGCCAAATATGTCATGTCTTCTTTGTTGGCCTTGCCTACCAAGGCAAGGATATTGTGTTTAGATTCATTATGGAGTATATAGTAGCTTAAGGGATTTTGGCCCCTAGGTAGTAGGTCTATTTTTGTATGAGGATTTTTGAAAGATGATATTGTGGCTTGTGTTGAGCCATGAGATTAGTTATAGAGTTATGATATCTTGAAGGATTTTGGTTTCTTTTAGAGGATTTTTTTGAAGATCACATTTCTGCATGGTGAAATATTTGAGTTTTCATAATTCTTCTTTTGCCTTAAGATGCTTTTTAATGTAAAAGGCAACACCTTGTTCTAGTTATTTCATTGATGGTATCATATGTGCTTAGTACTTACTTTCCTTTTGTTGGTGCTCAGGAATGTTGCTTGCACAAGTTGTTGTTGCTCTAGTTGCTTGATTGCATGTTATATTAATCTGTTACTACACTATCATAAGTTGGGGTTTTACTTTCAAGTTCAAAATTCTTTTTTGGCAATGAGGCCTCTTTCATTGGGTCATCACAGAAAAGTTCCACAACTTTATAGACTCCCCAACATAGAAATGTTTCACTCCACACATACAAGTCCCAATATTCAGTCACCTAGACAGGTTCCAACTTCCATGAGGACAATGCTGGGCAAAGCACATGAGACAAAAGTGAGGTGCTATTGAGAACATGTTGAGGAACATATTGGGTACCTGGGGAATATTGTTGAGAACTCATTGTGAACTTGATGGGAACACATTGCGAATCACAACACTCCAAAAAATCCAACACTTTGCCCACCCTTCCCGGAAGACAAAATTTGGTCTTTGGGTGTATGCTGTAATTCCTTATTGGCCTGAGTAGAAACAAGTAGTGTCCATTGAAATTGTTGTTGGAGGCAAGCTGTGGAGAATTTTGTCTGGTTGCATTGGTTTTGTGTTTGCATGCTCAAGAAGTGCAGTGAATTGTTGGGAAATCGAAAAATGGCTGCTGCAGTAGAGGACAAGATCACGTCCATGGATATGTGTTGCTGTGGAGTTGTAGAGCTGTGAATCCACAACAACCTTCATGAAAGTGCAACTGGACCCAAACACAATGCAATCTGACTGGTGCTAGCTTTCACTCACAAGGTATAACAATCTGTAATCAGAGAATCAACCTGAACATGTATTTTGTCAACTACTGTAAAAATGAATGCTGAAGCGACAGTCTCAAGCCACAGGATCTCTGAACTTCTCTGTTTCTGTTACATTCTAGTTTACATACACTAGTAAAACACAAGGGGAGAGTGTACTCCCTAAAACAGTGGAGTTGCATTGTTGTTAACCTTGACTGCCAGGTATATAGAATATGCATCACTGGGAAAACATGATGTGGTAATACAAAAAAATTCATAAGGAGTTGGGAGTCAAGATTGATCAGTTACAGCTAGGCTTCTCCACAGTTAGTGTTGGCTGCTGGCAATGCATCATCATATTACATACTACCATAGTTGTCTGGGAATTTAAAAACCTCCATCAGCAGCCAAACACCAAAATCCATCCAAACATCCAGGCCTATGTCTGCACAACCCCACCATATATATATCCTCCTCAATTGCAAATCTAAGCTTTGCTGAAATCAGTTTCTGCAGAAAGTGATCTCCACCACAAGTCACCTGAGCAAATCCAGAAATTCCCTTGAACTGTTTGGACTAATAGTTGAAATGGTCTTATAAATGAGCTGCCATGCCTGTTCATTTGCTCACTGTAAACCCAATTATTCCTTGATCTGTGGTTATAACCAAAGTTGATGTTTTCATCCATAAACCTCTACTACGTGTTAAAGAGAATGCTTTAGAAAAAACTGTGGGATATGCCAAGTTGTCAGAAATTAACTCACCGGGAGGTGGATCCAGCTGCTTCTCATCTGCAATAGCACCTGGCAGTGGTGATGCACACACACCTCAGATGCCACTTGTGCACCATCCAACACAGCATTCTCCACAGGTTCCCCCATTCCTTTAGTCTGCAGTCTGCATAACCAACACATGCCCTGTATCTCAAGGGATCCATTCTACATGCCTACTAGACCTCTTGTCCTCTTCTATCTCCAGTCTCTCAGAACAATCACAGAGTGGATCAGTGTCACTGAATGGATGAAACAAAATCACAGTCTCCATACAACTGTCCCCTTCTAACATACAAGCCATGAGCTGATTACATTCTATTGTTGAAAACAGCTGTGATTGAAGCAAGAGCAGCAAGAGTTGAATCAGAAACTGTAGCCATTACACAAAAGCTCATGATCATGCACAGACAAAACACCTTTATTCAAATCTTCGCACAATAAAATCATGAATGAACTGGCATATTGCCATGTGGCTGTAAAGAATCAGATTCCTAGACATAAAAGAGGGTGCACTCCTGATTACCAATAATAAAACGCTTCTGAGAAATGAAGGAAGAATGACATCATACTCATCTGGCTTGTGGCCATGGAGCGGGCACCCAATTTGGATGGAGCCAGCTAGTGAGACAGTGACCGAGAGAGAGACATTCTCAGAAGTGTTCATCTCTCTGGGGTTTGCCAACAATCTCTTTGAAGCTGTCCCTCAAAAGAGCCTGTGTGTCACTGTTTGGCAATGTCAGCAGGGTAGAATCCTGATCACTTTCTGATTCAACCATCTCTGTGCCTTCCCCAAACTCATGCTCCTCTCCATGCCGAAACTGAGCTGTGGTGTCCATCACACTTACCTGAAGACCTTCTGGCAACAAACAGTTGCATGCATAGCCTATCCTAGCAAGGCGATTAACCCACCCAGGAATCGACTTCCCTGTCAACCGTTGACAGAGATCATCTGTGAAATGGTTGCAATTTTTTGCAATCAGGTGATATGTATCACCATAGTACTCATCAGCACATTGCTCGATGAAGCTTCGAAACTCCAAGGGACTTAGATCAGTTGTTCCAAGAGGAACAGATGAGCGGAATGTGAACCCAGGACATCGTCTTGGTTCAACTTCAAAAACTCCACTTGAGGGATAATCATGGGCACCAAATGCATACTCTGCACCATGAGCTTCAATCCCAGAATGGAAGATTCCAAGGCCGATCCAGTAGACATATCCATTGATGGGGGTAAGGTCATAGACATTCAGATATAGAGGTACTTGACAGTTAGTGCTAGAGCCTGCTGAGCTTGCATTCCCCGCCCTCATCTTCAAATGCCCTTTTAAGTCTTCTTCTCAGAAAAGGTAAAGAGGGATTACTAACACCATACTTCCCCTTCTTTAAACTGAAAATCCTCAACAGAAACCTTAAATCAGAGTAGCAAACTGTCTGTGAAAACCCCCGTTTGCACCTATTGTGTAAACGAAGTCCCTTTCCTTTCACAATCTTACTTGAGCCTGCACTCATCACACTCTCTGATACAATCAAAAGTTAGCCAGTAGGAGTCTAGCACAGCACCTTCAGAGACAGAGACAGAGAGAAGAGGGGGTGGGGGGGGGGGAACAAAAAAACCAGGTAGGGTTTGTGTCGAATTACCACAAAAAGAGCTACAGATAGGCAAAGAAAGAAGATCAAGATTCGAGCGCCAACCAGAAAGGAAAAGAGAAAGAAATAACAGCAACGTCTTCTTAGGTTATTGTACTCGCAAAACTTTGAGAATCGAAAGTCACATTGTTCCTCGTCGACGTCGTCGTCGTCGTCGTCCTCTGCCTCCCTCCTCACAACAAGAACATTCAGAGCTCTTCAGTTCTTTACCATGTCTTGAGCTTTTTTTCCTTTTGAGCGAGAATAATGGAACCCTTTTGGAGAAAAAGACAAAACAAGGCAAGGGTGAAGAAGACGAAGACGATGAGGATGCCGAAGAGAAAGGCGCAACGAGTGACGACGAGGGAGACGAGGACGACGATGCCCCAAAAAACACACAAGCGAGAGAGAAAGACAGAGGGGGAGAGCTGCTCGCAGGAATGAAATTATGTACTAGCAGACGAGCTCTTCGTGGATGAATGAAATATCATGAAACCAGCCGTTGATGGATGATCTGTTTGCAAAACGCCAAGCGAAGTGAGAGAGATTCACTGCGCTCTTTTGGGTGGGAATGAAATTATGCACTAGCAGATTAGCTCTTCGTGGATGAACTAAATATCACGACACCAAGCCGTTGATGGATGATCTCTTTCCAAAATGCCAAGTGAGTGAGAGAGAGAGAGAGAGATTCACTGCGCATTTTTTGGGGGAATGAAATTATGGACTAGCAGGCTAGCTTTTCATGGATGAACAAGATATCAGGACACCAGATGTTGATGGATGATCTCTTTCCAAAACACAGTCAAGCGAGAGAGCGAGATAGAGCTTCATTCACACTTTGTGTACTACGAGATTCCCTCTTCATGAATGAATGAAATATGATGACATCTGCTATTGATGGATGATCTCTTTCCAAAACACAAAAGCGAGTGAACTCTTGGGGAATGAAAGTATGTACTAGCAGACCACCTTTTCATGGATGAATGAAACTGTTGATGGATGTTCCAGGAAGGAAACTCCTTCTATAGTGGTAACCCATGAAAGAAAAATTGGATATTGTAAGGGTAGAAGTTATAGCCGATTTACCAGCCGGAAAATTATATACTAACAGGCTAACCTCTTCATGGATGAATGAAATATCATGACACCTGCTGTGGATGGATGATCTCTTTCCAGGGGATGAAAAATCCACATGTGATACCCATGAAGAAAGCAATCAAAAATCTTACAAGGTAAAATAATATTGTCGCCTTTTGGGAGGACCCGGTCAAGCTACCTTTGTGGTCACTAGCCGGGTCCGACCAATGACCATTATGTGCCATAATTGACACTTGGGAGAGATTCCGCCACCAAGCAGCAGCAGCAGCAGCAGCAGCTAGCGGGAGTGAAGCCGTGCGGTCTAACCAATGACCATTTGCTGACATAATTGGGACTCTCGGGGGAGATTCTGCCACCAAGCAGCAGGCAGTTTGTGAGTCAGGTCTGACGAAAGGCCATTATGTGACGTAATCAGCACTCAGGAGAGATTCCGCCACCAGTTAGAGGGGGGGTGGGGTTGTCATGAGCCAAGTCTGACCGACGATCATTACGTGATGTAGTTTACACTCTGGAAAGATTCCACCAACATAATTAGGAAATTTTGTCGAGTAAACATTATGCCTCATAATGGTCTAGGTGTCCAATTCATTATGTGACAGTACATGATGATGCATGTGTTGGTTGCCGGAATTTGACATAAGTGGTTTACCCAAAGAAGCTTAGGGTCAAGGCTGGAATCTCTCCTAAATGATAATTAGAAGTAAAATATAATTGGCAACAATTTTTTTGACATGTTTACGATTTGGTATTTAAAAAATAAAATAAAATCATGTACCAAAAAATAAAATAATGAATCAATTTAAAATTATACATTTCATAAAATTTGAGTGTTTGCATCAAAATTTATAGTGCAAAAAAGTCATAAAACTAAATATCACAATTTTTACAATGATTTATTATTATTATTATTATTATTATTATGTGTTAAACCTTCAATTTTCAACTTTGAAAAGAATCAAAATATTGTAATGTTAAAGCATGTAATAATGTAAAAGCAATTGTTGGATTGCATTTAAAATGTTGTGTCAAAAGTTATTAAAGTCTTGTGAATTGAAATTAAATAATTTATTTTTTAATGATGGGCTTCTAAGATTATAATAGATTACCTATAAATACAAAATAGTTTTTAAATTTTTAATCTAAATTTTACCTATAAATCTATTTTGTATCTATTTTGTATAAAATTTAGATTACAAAATTGTATCTAAAATTACCATTAATATATTACCAATTCTAAAAATTGTGAAAAAATACCATTGTTTTAACTTGAAGGACAATGCTAAAATTGCACATGGGCTTATATTATGCACTTGTACCATTATTTTTGCATTTTGATATATACTATGAAAATAAAACCTCCCCTTCAAATTCTACCCAATCCTAATTATCATTAATATTTGCATTTCTTTAAAATTCTCGGTTTTATTAATTAGTTGTTGGCACTACACAAACTAATTAATAAAATAAAATAAAATAAGGGATTTTGTCTTGCCAATGAGCTATTTTGATTGGTCCACCACAATAAAAAATTCAGAAATTTTAGACACTCCTCCAAATAGAAGTTTGCACTCTCCAAAATAAAGCTATTTAGGTCCTTCCATTTGACCCACCTATATAGGTTACATGAAAGTTCGACTTTAGGCAAAGGTTATGGAATAATGTGTGATACCATTATTGGGGAACACATTGGGAACATCAAAAGCCAAAAAAGCCAAACATTCCCCTCAAAAATATGACAAGTAACATAATTCATATTTGGACTAATGTCTATGCAAAAATGTCTAAATTATGGGTTATGTTCTATATCGATAAGCTTATGTTTAGATATGAAAAATATCGCAATTGACATAGTTCATATTACATTATATTTAAACTTAAATCTTTAATTTTAGCACAATAGACTCTAAGTTCATCATCAACATAACCTTTTTAAACTAAAATTAAGGAGTAAGAGTGGTTTTGAGCTCACTCTTCTTTCTCGCTTGCAAAGACTTGGCAATTTTGTTTTAGTGTATTTAGATGTCATGTTATTGGGTGTAATATTTTGTTTGTTTTTTGCATGAGTGTTATGTTATGTTTTAAATCCGTAATGTATTATGTTATGTCCGTAATGTATTTTCAAGGCAATTTTTCAAAGTGCAATTATCCTTCAAATCTCCCCCTTTTTCTAGAAGGGACAAGTAAACAAATTATTCAAAAAATAAATCCCACTTTTAATTTGAAAAGACCATTAAAAAAATTATTTAATTGAATAATGGATAATGGATTTATATACTACCTAAATGAACTAACCTGTAAAATGATCAAATATTTGATTTTGTTTCATTTGGTTTGTCATATATCATAGTACCTCAGTAGCTTCAACACTCATTCTATTTACTTGTAGAGCATAAAAAAAAATCAAATTTTTTTTCTTTTTCACATAACATATTTGTGAATTGAAAATAGACAATCTTTTGAAATGTTTTTAAATATATTTTATTTTTGAAATTTTTAAAAATTAATTTCAATGACAATGAAACCGTCAAAGCTAGCTTAAATTTTTTAAAAACTTTAAATTCCACAAGTCATAAGTTGTGACTTGAAAACAATTCCAAAATTGGACTCTAGTTAGCTCAAAGCAAAGACACATGAAAAAATGTCTTTTTTGAATTTGTGTCTAGTTTTTCAAATTTTTTTTCTCCAAAATTATATTCAATATTTATGAGGAAATTTTCAATAGGTGCCTTTTTCCATCAATTTCTCTGACCTAATCTGAACTGCATTTTCCTTCTTGGAAGGAAAAAAAGGGGAAAAAAAAAAGAAAAAAAGAAAATTAAAATAATAATATTTAGCTAAACTGCCCGACTGGAATTTGGGGGTCAGTTTGTGTACTTGACATTACAGCCGTGCGGAATCCACACATTGTTCAGTAGCAGTAGAAGAAGAAGAAGAAGAAGAAGAAGAAGCCTCAAACCCTAAAATCCTTGCCTTGGGGTTTGCGGCTTCTTCTTGGGCACAATAGGGTTTTTTCTTTCGTGTGTTTCTCTCTATTGTTTGACATGTAGCTCAATGCGGAAGCACGTTTTCAGAGCCTTGCTTATTGTCTGTAGCTTGATGTATTATATGGTTTCAGAGATTTTTCTTATTGTCTATTTGCTCCTGTTTCAAGTGTTTCTGGGCGTGATATGTGTGTTTTGTAATCTAGTACTTTGAGCTGTAAATGGATTCAGTCTGTGGGATGGTGAAGCTCAACTCTTAAGGCCTTGATGAGGTTTTTTTTTTCCCGAAGATGAGGCAATCTGCCAATGGATTTTTTTTTTTCCTTTACACCTCTGAGCCTTCCTTTAAGGGCAACACTTCACCGCTCTTCCCACTTCATGTAACTGTGTGGGGGCTGATGGCACCAGCATCAACAATGGTCAGTTTTACAGGTTGTCGTGATTGCGGCTTTGTAGTTGTAAGTTTTTTCTTTGTTCCTCAGATGGGTCAGTCTTATCATCCTTCCGAAGAATAAACAAGACTACCCTCTAATGATTCTGTCAAAGAAGATTCAGAGGGTTGCTCACTAAAGAGAAGTTTCCTTTTTCAGCCTTTTTTGTCTTCTGAGTGATTTTGTTTAGAGTCCTGTAAGTGGGAAGGCTTTTGGAACTCCACTTGGTCCTTATTTGCTTTTCCCTTGTTGTCTGTTGTTCTGTGTTTTTCCTTCTTAATGCGTGTACTCTTTTTCAAGGTTTTTTTGGCTTTCTTCTGTGATTGACACGGTCACAGACATTCCCGTGCTGTCACATTAAAGACAATCTTGTCTATGTTCTTGGTCATTTGGATTGTCTTGTTTGTTATGGTTGCAGATGCATCAGGGAGGCATGACTTCCCTCCAGGCCTGTCAGTACCTCTATCTCTGAAGTCACCATTGAGGGAAACCTTAATCTTGGTTTCCATGCCTTATAAGCTTCCAGGAACCGGTCCTTTTGGCTGAGTTGTATTCTTCTCTGTGATCTTTTATTTTGGGTTCATGAGTTTTAGATAGTTGAGATGTCATGGAGAAGATGAACTGTGTGTTTTTTTACAGCTCTCGAGATGGGGTTTAGAATTGTGGGTCAAGCTTGTCGTTGATAGGAAGTGATGAAGAAAGAGACAGAAGATCAGGAGAAAGATTTCATAGGAGATGATGGTGATTTGTAAAAGGTCTGAGCAGGGGAGATGGTTGGAAAGGAACACGAGAGAGACGGGGGGTGGAGAGGCGGAGACGGGATGAGATAAGAAGAAGAGTGCCCCGGTGTTTGCCAGAGATATGGCAATGCGCCGTCGCAAGCTCTTGCACATGAATCTGGCAGCAGCATAGTGCAATTTTATTTTCTTTTTTTAAAAGGAGTTTTCGGTAGGATGAAGAAAAAGGCGAAGACTGCCGGCTTGAAATCAAGTGTGCAGCCTAGACTTCGTCCTCACAGCAATCCACATCCTCCTGAACTCTCTGTCTCTCTCCCATCCGTTTCCAGAGCTCCTTCTCCATCTCCATCACCTGTGGTGACGCCTCATCCTTGCACTGATCCTTGCTTGTGGTTCTTGGAGCTTTATTATTATTATTATTATTTTGGGTTTCTTCTGGTTTGTTTATTTTCCTGCTGCCAGAGCTCAAGATTTAGGAGATGAGCGTTGTGGAAGAAGCATGGCCCTTAAGAGCGCCTTCCTTGGATGTGAAAGCATTGATGGAAGGGATTCGAGTCATAGCTGTGCAATATCCATGTCAACAAGCTCTGCAAAGGTTTTTTGTTCTGAGCTTGTCTCCCAGCCTAGGGTGCAGCAGACCATTTTTTCCTCCATGTTCTGCCTTCCAGGCTGAGAGTACACTTCCATTTTGTTTTCAAAGCTCTGTGCTTTCTCTCTTGCATGTACTCTGTCTGTCTGTCTCTCTCCCTTGCACCCTATTCCAGATTCAATGGGGAAGAAGAAGAGGTTCTAGGGTTTATGGCCCAGAAACCCTAAACCTCAAAACATTAAAAACCAAGAGAGACAGAGATAGAGTCAGCAAGTTTGTACTTGTTAGCCTTGCCTACCGAGGCAAGGATATTGTGTTTACATTTATTGTAGAGTATAGTAGCTTAAGGGATTTTGGGCTGTGATGAAACTTGAGATTAGTTATAGAGTTACAATATCTTGAAGGGAAAACCTTATATATTTATATGTATATAAGCAAGGATGGAAAGCTCAACAAAAAGTACAACAAGGCATGTTGAAGCAAATGTAAACAGACAAAAGGAAAACCACGACAATCAAAACATTAGTAATGAAGTGGAAGATGCAATCATCTGCCACAAATCAGCTAGTGATGGAGGTGCACTACGAAAGGAAAACCAGGACAATCAAAACAGAAGTAAGAAAGTGGAAGATGCAATCGTCTGCCACAAATCAGCTAGTGATGGAGGTGCACTACAAAAGGAAAACCAAGACAATCAAAACAATAGTAAGCAAGTGGAAGACATAATGGAGCTGCATTACAAAAGGAAAACCAAGACAATCAAAACAATATCAATGAAGTGGAAGACACAATCGTCTGACACAAATCAGGTAGTGATGGAGGTGCACTAGCTGGTATGTCTTGTGAAGAATTGTGGTTTCTTTTAGAGGATTTTTCTGAAGATCATATTTTTGCATGGTGAAATATTTGAAGTTTTGTAATTCTTCTTTTTCCTCAAGATACTTTTTAATTTAAATGGCAAGGCCACAATGTCACACACCCCTTGTTTGTTTCTATTTTTGTTTTTGTGTCATTTTTGGTTTTGTGTTTCTTTGTTTTGATATGCATGCTTTGCAATATATTGTCATCAAAACATGCTTATGCAAAGACTTCATTTGCTTAATATAATTTCTTTTGTTTTTGTGATGTAGCTGAGGTGGTAATCATCCATGGTTTAGCCAAATTTGGCTAAAAGTAGGATATGATAGACAAAAGATTTTAACTATCTTTCATAGTTTTTGATAAAGGATATACCTTATAGCCTAATAGAAAAATTTGGCAACTTTCCATGAAATCAAAATTTTTGGAATTTGGCAACTACAATATACTACTATAAGAACACCATTTTAGGCCAGTTTTGAGTAAGAATATTTTTGTGTTTACATTAAACATAATTAAAATCCTTACTGAACAACTCATTGCAATGTCCATGAAGTTCATCAAAAGCATCCCTTTGTTCTAATTAATTATGTGCGATTCAATTTGTTTTTCATTGTCTAACCCCATGTAATGGTTCATGCCATTGGATTTAAAAATTGATGTGCAATAAACACCAAAAATATGAGCAACCGTTAAATATTGTACATTGAATATATGAACATGTGAAGAGTACCATCATCAATATCAATTTAACATCTTTTTAAATAATTTACATAAATGGCAATATGCAAGCCATCAATTTTGACATTTGGATCCTTAATTTAATTGAGATCTGAATATAAAATTTACATGTTTTTTGGAATTAAAAAGCATCCTTTAAGACAATTGGATGCCAAGGACCAAAAAACATGGCTGATATTTTATATGTTGTGTATACATTTGTATTGGACTATGGTCTATAAAATGTTTATAATATTTTTGAAACATATTGAAACTAATGTAGTTTGGTTTTTTATTTCAAAAAAACTTTTGGTCTCAGCTGTTTTCTTTATATAATTTTTTTATGGAACCTTTGGTTTGGTTTTGAGACCGATTTTTTCAATTTTTAAACTTTCGATTTTGATTATTTTCACAATGAATTTAGAGAAGTTTGATTTAAGACTAGGTTAGGTTCAATTTTCAGATTATCATCAAAATGAAAATCGTTGATTTTCAAACCAATTGTTTTCACCTAAATGAACTTTTTTTTTTTTTTTTTAATTGATTTTTTTTTTTTTTTTTTATTTTTTTTTTTTTTTTTTTTAATTTTTTTTTATTAAATGAATTTTTTTTTTTTTTTTTTAAATGCATATGATTATTTTTATCTAATGTTCATTCATCCTAATGGTTTTTAAGTTAAAACAATTGACATGTGTAAATTTTTAATCTAAAGTTCAACTTCCTTATGTACACATAAAAGGTTGTGACATAATGTGTAATGTTTTTAGGATAGTTAGAAAGTCTTGGGTTCAAATCTTGTAATTATAATAATGGATAAGTGATTTTAACTATTTGAGTTTTGGTAAACTTACATAAGCATGAGAGTCAACCTTGAAGATTTGTTTGATAACCTCCAGAAGTATTAGGTCTCAGCCTTTGTGATACCCAACTAGTTTTAAAATTGTGGTGTTTCACTTGGGTTTTGATGAACTTATACAAGCATGAGAACCAACTTTGAGGGTTCACTTGATAACCACCATGAGTATTAGGTCTAAGCCTTTGTGATACCCAACTAGTTTTCAAAGTGTCACATCTCACTCAAAATGAAAGCTAAGTTATTAATTAAAAACCAAACTACAAATAGACTTGAAACCTAGTGAATTTGATATTTGGCCAACATTAATAATAGCAACCTTGTACAAGAACAAGTTGATATGGAAGTTTTTAAAAGCACCCAATACTAAGACCAAGTTGATATCAATTTTTTTTAAACCATCCAATATTGGGACCAAGTTTGTATGTTTAAAAGTCAATACCAAACCAACATTGGTCAATATTAATGTTCATCAATTTTTTATTGGTTCTCAATCTAGTTGTTGGTAAAAGCTTCAACAAGAATAATCTTTTGTTGGAATCAAATTGTGCTATTAAATTATGATTGCAATGAAAAGTGTTTCTTTGTGCAACATGAACCAAGGTTTCATTTCAAATACTTTCTGTTAGGTTGTGGGATCACACCATATTAATTATTATCACAACAACATAATGGAAAAAGATCTTAAAATGCATCTTAGGGCCATTATGTATTAACCTTGCAAAATTGTGATTATAAACACACTACAAATCCAAAAAATGTAAAAGGGAAAAAGGAAAATGAAAATGATTAATTTATAAAATGTGAAGTTAACATAAATTGGATGTCAAAATCTTTTTGTCTCAACAAGCAACTACATGTAAGAGGTCAGACATGGTGGTGATGGGGGTGTGTCATGTCATTTTGTCCCGAGACTCCCAAGTTGGGAATCCCAAAATTCTCGGAATTGGGACTCCTGTGATTTTGGAAGCTCATAACTTCTTGTGCAAATCTTCGATTGAGATGAGGTTTAAAGCAAAGTTGTAGCCCTTGTCAAGAACTTTTCAACGATATGTGGCACACCACCTGCAAGCGAGTAAATGTGGGCGATTTTCAACTTTTAGTGATCGGGAATCAAATTGACAGTTTGACTCCTGACCTTTCTTTTGACCATAACTTATGCCCTAAGTACCCAAATGGGTCATCGAACTCATTTTAGACATCTATGTTCCAAGAGACTTCTAATGATATAAGAAATTATTTAATCCAATGAGTTTTGACCCCTGCAATCGCCCTCTGAAAATTCGGAAGTCCATCGGCACTCCAATTCCCAAAGTTGGAGTTCACTTAGGAATGTGCTCACTTGGGAGTGTGGGGGTTCATTCCCTCACATTTTCCTACATTCCCATGAGCATGAAATGTGACTCCTGGGCTTCATTCTTGGCCCTCACCTTTGTAAGCCCTTGCCTTGGTCACGAACCCAAGGCTAAAGTTACGACAACTATCCAAACTTCTTTGCATGGAATAAAGGGGAATTAGGTTGTTGCATAATTGGAGAGCATACGATTGACATCTAAAGGTTCTTTCTGTGTAGGACTTTTCCAAATAGGTTGTCCTTTTGGGAAGAAACAGAAGTTAATCAACAGATCCAAACATTAATGCATCTAAGGAAAATGAAGCTTAGCACCTCGGAATATGCTTGCAAGGTCAAATTATTAATTAAGAAAGACATCAATAGATTTTTTTATGGTGATTATTGCCCATTAAATATGCAAACTTGAAAAGATGCACATCTAATGCCCTTCATTGAAGATGTTTTGTCCCAACTTGGTTTTGCCAAAAGTGGTTTTCTACACTCAACTTGTAATGTGAATTTTGGTAGGTGTGAATGAATTCAAAAAATGTGAAGAAAATTACATTGACAATGAAATATGGATTGTATGAATGGTTAATTATACCATTTAGCTTCAAAAATGTCACTAACACTTTCTCACGCACCATGACAAAGATTTTTGTAGATTGGATGTAAAAATTCCTAAAGGTGTTTGTGGATGGCTTGAATATACATAATGCCACCTAGGAATAACACCTTCAACATATCGAGATGGTGTTGCAACATTTGAAGGAGGTTAATTTGAAATTAAACCTTAACAAATGTATGTTTATTGCCAAGAGTATATAATTTATAAAGCATGTGGTGGGAAATACCCACTACTATAATTCTTGGTTTTTTAAGCAATCCAAGTTTATTAATTGGTCTTTCTTGACTAGTAAACATGTACATTTTGAGTAGAGGCTAGGGCAGGCCTCATAAGTTTTTAGAAATTTAAACTTTAACAAAACTAATTTAGTTTTGATACGACACATGGTGTTGTATTTGATTTCGTTGTGTTCAATGCGGAAGCATATGCAGGACAAGGCGCTGCTTGGCTTGGAAGATTCCTTCAAGCGACATGTGCATGAGTGCCGTGTGATTTTCATCCAGCTCCCATTTTAGGATCGAAAAGTCCGATTCGATAGATGTCATGTTAGCAAGCACGGTCGCCAACCCACCGTAGAACGAATGCAGGCTTTCGAACTGACCTGGGGCATAGTCCCACGCGTCATTGAACATGGTCGTGTGATTGTGTTTGTCGATGATGTCGCACAGGATGGTGTCGAATGGTGTCAGAGTTGTAAAGTTGGAGAAGCTCGTAATGCTCGACCTCAACCTACTCCATGTTTTCTTCGAACCAGAATGAAGAGACATGTTGTCGGAACGGGTCTAGCACATCCTTCAGGAAGACGCCATAACACAGCTTGACCAATTGAGCGGGCAACACAAGCAATGCGTCCTTGTCCAACGCGTGATTGTCGTCGTCTCGTTCAGCCTTAACTGAATGCAGCCCAATGATTAGTGCCATCACGTATGTGGCGATGTGATTAATCATGTCTTGTTGATCAGCTGCTTCAAGGCGCTCATAGTAATCACGTGCGAACGAGCCTTGATTCTTGATGTGGTCGACAATCGCCACAGCCGAGATATGTAACGAGCCCTGCTGCACATAGGCATCGTCCTTGCGAGCCTCGCTGCCATCAGCATCGCCAAACTCGATCTCAAACATGGCAATGATCGTGTCGAACAAGTTCTGCACGAAAGTTTCCTGCTGGCTAATCATCAACGACCTGGCCTGCAATTGGGCCAATGTGACATTGATCGCATCGATCGCCGACGCCACCACGTACGTGATGATCCACCATTGGTCCAACAGCATCAGGTCGGGCGGCTTGTCCTTGGTGTGCTCTAGGAACGGGCGGCGATACGACTTGTAGAAGTTCAGCAAGCGGCCCAAGTGCGCCCAACGATTCGTCTCCTTCGGGCACTTGATGTTTGTGAACCATACCGACACAACCATGTGCGGTAGTCACAATTTTTAAAAGTTACATCAAGGTTATTTGAGTGAGGTAAGGTTATTAAGGGCTTTTAGTGACTTTATAAGGAATGATGAATGTGCTTAATGCGAAGGGGGGTTATTTTCTTTTCTGAAATGCGTTATTAGTGAATAAGGAGTTGGATTAGTTCTTTTCATCAGCAAAGGCTAATAACGACAGTTTTAGAAACTTTGTTGCGTAATTAGGGGTGAGAAATCTCTACAGGGTTGGGGGTAGAAGTAGACACCAAAATCTACGGTGTTCAACATAACATTAGTCTTGTTATGGTATTTAGGGAGTAGCAAGGATGTTAGAAATTCTTGAAGTAGTTAAAGGGATGTTAATGAAAGATTTAATAGAGATAAAACAATCTTCAAGCCGTTGAACATAAGGTTAATTCGAGGCAATTCAACGATTAAATAGATAGTATGATAGTGTGCTAATGGTAATAGGAGTCTGATGATAATTGAAACATTTATTTATAATAGGGATAAGTTCAGCAAGGAGCTGCAAGTACATGTAAAATCATGAATTATGCCTTAGTCATAATTCACAACTGCAGGAAATCTAAGATGCGTCAAATGGTGCGAACTAGGTAGTCCGCCTTGTTATTGGGAGGCAGTCGACAAATCGGACCACGTAACCAACGATAGTGACCAACGCTGGGAACTGAAGACCATGCGAAGATAGAAATATCTTCAATTTCATAATAACCTTCACAAACGGTTTCAGGTTCATCACCAAAAGCGGGGTTGATTTGCAACAAGATCATCAGGGTGCGAGAGTTCAGAGAAATATGATAATACTAGGCTCGAGGAGGTTCGACTTCAAGACGAACATGCACCTCTTGAGGTTCGGATTCTTCATCACGAGGATGCTGTGTTAGGGTAAGATCTAAAGACGACTTTGGAGGCGGTTCTTCATTTGCTTGTGCGACTTGCGGCCCGTAAGATGTGACCATGCATGACGTCATAATTTCAAGGAAAGGAAAAAAAAGTCAGATCGTCAATCAAAATCAAATCGACAATGAAAGTGTGAAAGACTTGTTACGTTGAGGTGCGCACTTGTAATTTATAGATCGAAAAAAAGGAAAAAAAGGCATGAGTAACGGCTTAGGACCATGGTAAAGTAAAATTGTAAGGTCAAAGGAAAAAAAAATTGAAGGTGTAAGTAAAGGTTGTTAGGGGAAAATGGAAGAGGTGAAAAGGTGTTTTTTCTTCACCTTCCATTGGCCACCAAGCTTGGGACCTTCCAATGGCCACCAAGCTTGGAACATTCCAATGGCCACCAAGCTTGGAACATTCCATTGGCCACCAAGTTTTGGATCCACTTTCACCTCCCTTCTCCTTCTCTTTAAAAGGCGGACTCGGATCATTGGGAGCCCTCTCTTGCCTCGGAAATAATTTTCATGCAATCTTGAATACTTGTTTCCATAAGCTTCTTGAAGAGGCAAATAATGATTAGTCTTAGTAGAGGGAAGAAGGAAGGAAAGTAGAATTAAAATCTTGTAATAGTTTTGAAGGAATGGGGGTGGGTAGTGACAGTG
>Ga0116227_10008939_pt1 | contig 18498 bp, 13 predicted proteins | sample S1TSphgellanicum_FD_89693 | JGI IMG/M metagenome (GOLD analysis project Ga0116227, IMG submission 89693) | Host-associated microbial communities from peat moss isolated from Minnesota, USA - S1T2_Fb - Sphagnum magellanicum MG | ecosystem: Host-associated > Plants > Peat moss > Unclassified... | reverse complement strand
TTTTCGTGATATTAAAAAAATAAATTAGCATGTCTTTTACACTCCATAAAGACCTCGGCAGTAGGCTTTCACAGATTTGGGCCTACTTCTTACACAATGGGTTACCAAGGTGAAACAAGATAGTGACTCTGGTTAAGGTTCATCCACAACTGAGTCATAAAGGGCCACCTAGTGGATTGTGTGCTGGTGGGTGCTGGTTCACTCTGACCCAATTGCGGTTGTTATTAGTAGGTAGGTAGTTTAAACAAATGAACCGGAGCCAACCTACCATGGTTAGCTCGTGAACTGGAACCCAACAGAAAACCGTTTCCTGACCACTTATCATCCATCCTTTATGGTGCACTTGAGTTGGCACTGGGTGCCCATGTTTTGTTTTGTTGTGAATTTTGTGATATAGCCAAAGTGACGATCATCTATAGGAAGATTTAGCCAAGGTTTTTGGCTACAAGCTAAATATGAAAGCAAAAAAAAAAATTTTCAAACATATCCTTGCATATTTTTGGCTACGTCCTTGAACCATGTATAGAAAATCTGACAAACTTTCTTAAATTTTGGTCGGATTTTCTGGCTATTTGAAAGTCTCAAAAAAGCACTTGATTTTAGAACTTTTTATTTTTAATTTCGATTTTTGGCTATATGTATATATATAGCCAGTAAAAAAAGAGGCCTGTACTGGATGCTGGTTCACTCCGTGATATTTTTTTCAATTATTTTTTTGATGTTATGTCAATGGCTAGTATTCGAAGAGTGAATTTTGCATGAATTGGCAATAGGTTTTTAGAACCTATTTAAATAGTAAAAAAGAGCTTTAAAAAAAATGCTACCAAACTCAAATCAGAGTCCAAAAAAGGCCAAAAATTAGGGAATAATTTGTTTTTCGAAATTTTGAAATTATTTCCAGGAAAGAAAAAAAGGAGAAATATTGCAATTGAATATTCCATTTTTACTTGTATTTTTCATATTTTGGCGAAACTCTGCACCCCAAAAAAAAACACTGGGTCACTCTGGCGCAGAGGAAGAGAAGAGAGAGAAGAGAGAGAAAGTTTCTGAGAAATTTTTGAAACACAATGCGCGCGATGCAAATCCGGGATGCCAAAATTTGTGCCATTTTTTTGCTGTTAAGAAAACCCATTGAACAAATTTCTCAGCAAATGTCTTGAGCGGATTATCATACGTACTAGTCTTCTCTCAAGATTACAAGCTTTCATTGAACTTGTTAGTATAGTCTCTCTCTCTCTCTGTGCACTTTGCTTTCTGCAATAATTTTTTTAGAAACATTTTTGTTTCAAAGTCTGTTTGTCTATTTTTCTCTCCAGGTGCATAATTGGGTACCCACCTTTGTGTGCTCTTCTTTCTTTAAACTGTTTGTTTGTAGTTGTTTTGTTTTGGTCTTTGGAGATCTGCTATTACAGTCGAGACAGCAGCTTTTGATGATCGAAATGAGTTCTTGATTTTTGAGAAATTCTTGGTCCTGTGAGAGAGAACCTTTGCGGAAATTTTGAATCGCACAATTGAGTGATCCGATGGCGCCCATAAAGGTGATGGACATGAAGTATGCAGAACGTATGGCAGATGATGCTCAGGTCCAGGTACTCACATTTCTTTCCTTCATCATTTCCATACCCTTTCTTGAGTACAGAAAATGGGTTTTCTTCATAACATAACAGGGACAACTGTAGGATGCAAGTTTTTGCAAAATGGGTTTTCCTCATAACAGCAGAGGGACAACTGTAGGATGCAAGTTTTTGCAAAATGCGTTTTCTTCATAACAGCAGAGGGACAACTGTAGGATGCAGCGTTGATGTATTTCTGAGTCATTTTTTGCAGTTAGATATGTACATTTTGATGTTGATTATTCAGGTTCTTTCCTTTCTTTTCTGCAAGTTGTGGGTGGGTTTTTGTTTGTTTATGTGAAATTGTGGCTTTCTATAAGTCTTCCTTTCTCCAGTGGTTGTGTGTAATTTTCCTGACATTGGCTTTCAAGCCCTGATTGTGTGTGTGATTCACTCATGTATGTTGATGTACATATGTATGTGTATCACAGGCCGGTGAACCAATCTACAAGCGCCACAAATGCCTGTCTTGTGGTGTGATTTGCGGTGTCTTGATTCTCCTGGTTGTGCTCATTCTTGTGATTCTCGCACTGACTGTTTTCAAGGCCAGGGATCCAGACATCATGGTCAACAAAGTGACCCTACAGAATTTGAATGTCACTTTTGACCTTCCCACAAGCCTCATGCCCCAGGTGAATTTGCAAATCATGCTCAACATCTCGGTGCACAACCCCAATAAAGCAACATTCAAGTACACCAACAGCACATCAGTGTTGTACTATCACAATCTCACAGTTGGACAAGCTCCAATCTCTGCAGGCCAGATAGGCTCTGGTGGGACTGAAAATAAAAATGTGTTGTTGACTGTCCAAGCCAACAAGTTTCTGCAGGGGATGAGTTTCTTGAATGATTTCGTGGCAGGTGTGATTCCAGTGTCAACTGTGTCGAGAATTTCAGGTCGAGTCAATATTCTCAATCTCTTCAAGCACCATGCAGTGTCCACAGCTTATTGTGACACAACCGTCTTTGTCACAAATGCCACCCTCAAGGACTTTGTGTGCAGGTACAAAGTGAAGCTCTAAAATTTGTTCCATTACCTTCACCAGTGTTACTACACTAGCAGCTGCAAGTGCAGCAGTATGGTCAGTTTCACAAGGCTAGTATGGCCCGATCAGGGGTTTTTACAGGACAGAATGGGCTCTGACTTTTTCTGCAGCTTTGACTTTGGAGGACGTACCACCACCTGTATGACAAAGGAATATGTTTAGAAACCATATGCAGCAAGGAATAAAAACTGGTGCAAGGATTTGGAGCTTGCCAGGGTCAAAAGGTTTGAGGGGGGGTTGTTATAGCAAGATACCAACACTGCTTATTCATGAGGTTGTTTTTGAATGTGAGCCTTTCCAAGTGAGGCTGCCTCCTGGTAAGATTCTCCCTATAATTTTGAGGTTCCAGGAACAGATTTTGATGATCAAGTCAGATAATTCACCTGCCATGATTCAGGCCAAACTTCTCAAGTTTCCTAAGAATTAAGAATGTGAAGAGATTGTACCCACAGCTATTGTTGTTGTGTCCGCCACTTGCTGATCACAAGTACACGAGGAGTTCGAAAAATCCACATTCTAGACTTTGTTGTCAAGATCAAACCATGTGAAGCATAATGTATATCAATGCCTGAAAATGATGAGCCTGGCTCCACAGCCACCTTGCAAGGAATCTACCTGGCTCCTCTGTGTGTAACTCCTTACAAAGCTTTCAAGCTATGGGAACTGCCATGAGCTGAACTCAATGTGCATGAAGGTGCAACAGGTCTCAACTTTCTTTCTTCAATCCTATCTTAGTAATCTCATCCCTATGATCAACTTACTCATCATGGCTCTCTGTCCTTCAAGTGCTGACCTTCATCATACTGACCTTCTCACTCAGTTGAGATCATCCATGTTGTACACATCTCACTGAGTGAGGGCACTGATCCATTCCATGATATCCAGCTGGTGCCTTCCACCAAGATCTTCTTTTCCTTCCTATTTATCTTCTATTCTTGAAGCATTGTGGCTGACATTTGATCCAAGATTTAAGTGTTAGATTTGCTTCAAGTGACTTGATAATTTAACAGTAAATAGGCCGACTCGTAGCCTAGATAGTTAGTTTTAATTTTTGAATCATTTACCGATTATATACTTTCTTGCTTTCTGCAAGTTCTTTGCGCCAGTACTTTGGAAAATTTCTTTGTGCTTCTAGTGTGTAGTTCTTTTTGCTGTTGTTGCATACAACTCTTGTGTCACAAAAGTAGGCAGAACCTAATTTAATATGATTTTGTGTACATGTAGAGATTAATATGCATTTTATGTAGCAAAACTTGCTTGTACAACAAAAATTGCTTCAAGCTATATAGGTTACAATTTTTCATTGAATTTTCACAAATATTTGTCATCAATTTCAACAGGTTTTGGGCCCACATGCTCGGGTGTGAAAGAAAGCAACAGTGGCAAAAAACTAGTGACGGTTCATGAACTGAGGAAAATTCTTACATTGAGATTGTTTGATGAAGAGAAGATGAACACAGTTTATGGGATCACGGAGACAGATGCTAATAAAACATTACATGCTAAAAATGTTGGTTGTGATAACTTGAAGGATCATAAGCAAGATAATGAGTACATTAAGAATTGGAAATCCAAAATGAAGTGCAACTCATGTGGGGAAGTTGGACACTAGTCATGAAGAAGAAGAATAAAATCAAGAATGAAACAAATGTTACTATGTCAAAGAACGAGTCTGAGAGTGAAACTTTTATTACTAAATCTTTGAAAGCATTGCCTTTGTCACAAAATTCTTTTGATTGTGCTCCTCACACAAAAAGGGAGGAGATGTTTGAAAATGTAACTTATGTTATCACATCTTTGGAAATAGAAGTAGTAACTGGATTTTTGGAAGTAGGAATAGTAATTGAATCTCTGAATCAAGAGCAACAAGATAATCCAAGGCTCTGTATGTTGATGAAACATAAATAGAGATTGGTATGTAGATGGAGATGCTATTATACACATGCCAAACAGATGTGAGTTTTCATAAACTCCACATCTATTGAAAAAGGCACATAGCCAATGGCTGTTGCTAATGTTCAACACCTTTGGGTGCATGGGTGCAATATTCCTATCCTACAACTTGTTCATGGCATTTGGAAGCATGGAATTTTGAAGAAAGTGTTGTACATTCCAAAGTTGCGAACAAATTTGTTTTCTATTGGTCAAGCTACAAACATAGGTATTTTTCCTACTTACAAGTGAAATAGTTGTGAACATATTGATTAAGAAGGAGAAGGACAACTTGTGATAACTAGGACTCGAAGTGACAAGTTGTACAAGTTGGAGATCAAGGCTACAAAACTAGATTCATTTATAAGCTTAACAAATTCCATGATAGCATATTCCATGGAGATTTTGTCTAGTCATGTTGTTGATGACAATATTGAATTATGGCATAAATGATTCTACTGTATCAATTCTTAAATTGTCTTGAATACTACTTTTGTTGTCAAAGGATTTCATATCGCAAACAAACAAAATTCCAAGGAATTGTTTTGTGAAGGGTGCTTATACAACAAACAACATTGTTCAACTTATCATGCACATGACGATTAAACAAGACATGGAACTCTTGGTGAATTTTTCCATGCAAATTTTTGTGGTCCAATGCATGTTCAATCTATTGGACTCACTTCTTATTTTGTGTTATACAAAGATGATGTAAGTGGATTCATGTATAGATACTTTATCTATCATAAGTCAAAAGCATTTGATATTATAAATTGATTAAAAATGAGGTAAACAAATAAATGAAGACCTCCATTTTGCAAATTAGAACTAACAAAGGGGTAGGAGTTCATTAGTCGTGTGCTTGAAACCCATATTATGACTAAAGCTATGAAACATGAAACCTCCACCTCATTCACTTTAGAACAAAATGTCTATATTAAACATAGTAACAAAACTATGATTGAAACAATATGAAGTGTTTTGCATGCCAAGAAACTTCCATTTATGCTTTGGGCTAAAGGTGCTAATGTGTGGAATTGCACTTTGAATAAGCGAATTAGCAAAACCCCTTATAAGATGGTTGATAATAGTCAACCTAATTTTTCCTATTTCAAGAAAATTAGCAATGAAGTTTTTCATTACATCTTGAAGCATCTTTGGAAAAAGTTGGATGTTAAATTAAAGAAGCTCATGGTTATTGATTATGATTTGAAAGGTCATGCATATCGATTATGGAATTCCATAACTAAGAAGGTTATGGTGAATATTGATGTCAAAATAAATGAAAGCTCAAATATTTTTCTAATGTTGCTAAACAACTAGAATCTGCTTCTCAATACATTTTTGTTATTACATCAAGCTTTGGACCAACTACTATTCATATGTCATTTGTTGCAACTTTTGAAAGTTTTCCTACTCATGATGTTATAGTTGACGATATTGGTGGTATCAACCATGCAATTCAATGTGTTAAGTCTCATGCTATAGTTTTATCTCATGAAATGGATGATTATGTGATCTAACTAGATTACATAATTCAAGACAATTCTATTGAATATTCTAGTACAAAGTTGATTTGTAATTCATTGTGAACCAAAAACCTTTAATTAAATTTGAAGATTGGATTTGAGATGTCATGACGTAAACAATCTTTAGAAGTTTTTTTTCTAAATGATTTTATTTTTGAAGATGGAACAAATGGGTTTACAAAATTTAATGCAAACATGTGGTCAAGTTGACAAAGACAAAACAGAAAAAGTGGGTCACTTTAGCTTGCATCTACCCCTAGTGATTTATTTACCTTACTGTGTCCACACATCTTGTGAATTGCAACCTTCAAGTTGGGGTGGAAAATTTTGTCCATAAACTTGTGATTAGGTTGTAACACCAATTTGAATATTCCAAAATGGTCTTGTCTTCCCTCCATGCCAAATTCAATGAACATTAGATCGAACCTAAGTTGAATCCTCCAACAACACCTTTTACACTTTGAAATTTTATCTAACACATTTGTTTGGTTAGTATGCATAGTGGTTACTCTTAAGATGACTTTTTCTATGATGAAGTGATAATTAACTTCAATGTGTTTTGTTTTCATTTTGGAATAAAAGGTTTCTTGCTATTTCCATATAACTTTGGTTGTCTATGTAAATTATCATTGTAAGGTTTGGAGTGGTATTAATACTTGCTAGGGGAGTTTGCAACCATTTTGCATCCTTGGTTCCCTCCATGAAAGCTCAATATTTAACTTTTCTTGAAGACATTTTGACTATTGGTTGTCAGCTAGAGTCCATGCAATTGGGTTTAATCCAAATTAAAAAAATTATTTAATAGTAGATTTTCTTGATACTTTGTTGTCCCCAACTCAATCTTTTGATGATATCTTAGTTTCTCAAAGTTTTAATACAAGATTCCATAATCTTGTGTATTAGATACCCTTTGACTACTTATTTACTAATTATGCTTGTGATAAACATAATGTTTGAACTCATAGTAGTCCTTTAAAAACCAAATTCCCAATAATATGTCATAGACTTGAACCAATTTATAAAAAGAAATAAAATTGTCTCTCTAGTGCCTCCACCACAACAACATTTAAAACTAAATTTAAATGTTGCTTGATTTTGTAAATATTATCATTGTAGTAAATGACCTTATAGTGTACAATTCAAACATTTTATTAATTGGGACAAAATAAGTACAAATTAAGTTGAGTTACTTTTGAATTGGTTTTCATCTTGTTGAAAATTTATTATTCTTGCATTTAGGGTTTAAGGTTTTGCAACTTATAAGCACATGGTTTGTTGACCCTACCCATAGGGGGAGAGTTCACATACAAATATGATTTGGGATACAATTTTGGAATTGAATTGGAAATCAAAGTATGGGTGAAAGTTGTAGACCTTAATCTATACTACCTTAGTCTATACTTTAGGTTTGTGCTTCTTATAAAAAAAAAAATTATTCAAATTACTTACGTACATGTTATATGATTTCATTGTCTTTCATGATTTTGCTTAAACATTTTAAAAGTTCTTGTACCACTCCAAGATTTACAAAAATAAGCATTGGCAAAGGTGATTAACATCACCAATGGTTCCAAAATCTCAATGGAGAAGGTATTTTTGGAATTATGTATTATACAACTAAATATTAGTTCATTATGCTAAGGTTTGTCATATTGAACCTAACTTTTGATTATGATTTTAACCATGATATTTTCATCTTGTGACTTACCACCAATAAGCCATTCACATACAACATAAGAATGATTTTTTTGTCTCTCTATACAAGATGATAAAGATTTAAATGTACATAATTTCTTATTAATATTTATCTTTCAAGAATGCACCAATCTTACTATATCAAACTCAAAATTCTTGATGTAAACCATAAAATGCATCTATAATGAGTTTGTACATACCTTTGATTCTTGTCTTTTCTTATCAAATCTTTAATGTTGAGTCATGAAGATCTCCTCTTAAATATTTATATTAAAAAAACATCTCACTTGATATGGTTGAAATCATGGACTATTTCCCACTTTAACACAAACAACATGTCAAGTTGGAAATTAAAGTTGACAAGTGGGTCCTGCATTGCAATCCAAACACAAATGGATACCAATGACGATCCAAACTACAAGTGATGATTAGTTGATTGAACAAAATGAATTGATTTTGTGGAAATGAAATTTCATTTGAATGAAAAAATTGAATGACATTGCATGCAATTGGAATTGAATTTCAATTCAATAAACATTGAATTTAGATTGAATTGAATTGAACTAAAATTCTTAATAGTTCAATCATGGCACACAATTATTGTGGATAAAGACAAGAATGGTATTTTAAAATGATGTTTCATTGTGTTTTTTTAGCATGAAAAAATTGGTTATAGGGTTTGAAAACATGCTAAAATATATTTTATATTTATTGAATTACTTTCAAATTTATTTGATGCTAAATTGATTTATTAGAAACATGGACATACCAAAAAAAAAAAACTCAATATTATCTTAATTTATGAATCTTTTAAAATCTAAAAAAAGGATTGGTTACATTCTTGAGGTGATTTCTAATAGCATGGTTTGATCCACACAACATATGATACTCATTTGATTTGGGAGGTAGTTTCCCACCACCTACAAAAGTGGTGGCTACCATAACTACTTTGTTCATTCACTCTTGAAATTCCTCTAGATTATATTTTAATGGAACTATTTTAGGTCATTATTTCCCTTCATTGTTGATTTTTTCCTAAAATAAAGGCATCACCTCCTAAGGGCCAAAAGAGTGGAGGTAATGGTTTTTCCTCAATTTATGTATTATTAGAATTTCTAGATTGCCATAAATATTTTCACTTGATATTTTTCTACCTCTAAAAATTTTCTTTTGGGGGAAATTTCCAAATTGAATTATTTTTATTGATGAAATTGGATTACTTGCATGCTTTTGTAAAATGGAAGATTTCCAACTTTAGATTTTCCCATGCTTGAAACATTTTGTGCATGATGGTTGTAGAGCTTCCAAATTATTTACATTCAATTCAAACTTTTGTAAAAAAGGTCTTGTTTAGATCTTTTCAACAACACAACACATGTTGAAAATGAAAAATGTAATTTCCAATTTGAATGTATTTGTAAACATGCCTAAACAAGGGGTTCGACAATTATTTTCCATCCTAATGATAATGCTAGGAGAAATAATAAAACCCAAGAAAATATAATCAACCTTTTATAATTGTATTGCAATTATTTTTTAAAAAAATTAGATTTCCTATATATGATAATTTTGTTCTATAGCAAAATTACCTCCTAGTTTTCCCCACAACTATTGTCATCCCAATGATTTAGATGATAATAAAAAATGGCTAACTCAAAAAATTAAAAAAACTAAATAATTATAATGGTAGAATTATCACCTTTAAGTTATTGTGACGATAATAATTTTTTTACCTTCCATCCCCTATAACTATTACTTCCCACAACACCATACACACCAAGAGATGATAATTCCAAAAAGTGTTTGGAAAACCCATTTTTTTTCATTATGCCTCCATGGCCCAAAAGAAAAAAAGTACAAGAAAGATGGCCTTCCTTGGGACTGGCCTGTAGAAAAGATAGATAAAAAAGCACTAAAGAGGAGTCTAAAAAGGAAGAAAATAGATTGCCTTCCTTAAGATAATCTAGTAGATTCTAAAAAAGACAAAAGGGAAAAGACACCCAAGAGGAGTTTAAAAAGGAAGAAAATAGATTGCCTTCCTTAAGATAATCTAGTAGACTCTAAAAAAGACAAAAGGAAAAAAACACCCAAGAGAAGTCTAAAAAGGAAAAAGATAGATAGATTTTTAAAAATGAGATGAGGAGAAGAAGAAAACATAGAAAAATAAAAATTGGATCCAAAGAAAGCCACATTTCCTTCCTTAAATCCTTTAAGTCCTCTCTTATCTTAGCACAATACAAGAAATCACAATCTTTTTCACTAGAAAAATTAGTAAAAAAGACCACCATTTTGGTATTTTTACCCCTTTGTCCAATTCGACCAAAGTGTCATTTTGCACAAGTCTATTGCCACATAGTCTTTTTAACTAATGTCTTTTCAACCAAAAGGGTTGTGGGACATTTTGACTAGTCAAAATCACCAATTATCAATTTGACCACTAGTAAATTAAGTCATCATTATTTATGGTTTGATGTATGCCATATATTGTCATCATTATATTACATCTTTGAAGGTGACAACATTGTATGTTGCAGGAAGATACCTAACTATCTATAGATTATCTACAATCATATATCTACAATGTACATGTACATTGTATACATGACCACATACAAATTTCATACACATGGCTCAAGTTTGAACCCAAGACCTCATGAGGCATCCCAATGCCTTTGCCATCAAGCTACACCATTTTTGTTGGTAAAGGATGTGTAACTTAATTTTTATGTTTTAAATTATGAAGTCATTAAGAAATCCCAAAATTGGCATTTTCTTTTGGTTTCAACTCTTGGTTAAATAATCCAAATAAAAACATAATGTGAAATTTTATTCAAAATTTTATTTGACAAAATAAATATATTTATAAATGCTAAAATGAATTTCAGAATTTGTTTTTGAAAAATGTAAATTATGATTATTTTCATTCAATCTCCATTCACTATGTGAATAAGCAAAACAAGGTAAGTAGGTAGGGTAGGGTAAGGTAGGGTAAAATAGGTAGTTTGAATTTAGGTAGGTAGGTAGGTAGGTAGGTAGGTAGGTTGATAATGTATATTTGACCTACCTAACTAACCTAGAGCTAGGCTTTAGGCAATTACATACCTTGTTAGGCTTAGCTTGGCTATTTAACTTATTAGGTTAAGTAGGTAGTAGGTATTTAAGTCTTATTTATAAACTATTAATTATGTTAAGTAGGTAACCTGGGTTTAACTAATGGGTGAAAGCACACTATGCCTCTCAAAAATTATAGTCACAAAAACATAAATTTTGCATTTGGTTTTTTTTGGTACGTGTGAACATCACATCTTGGATTATTTTTGCTCATTTCAAGTATATGCATTAGCTTTAAATTTAGAATAGTTTATTTAAAAGAAATTCCAACAAACATTTATAAACTTGAACATATGAAATATATTTGTGTTGAAATAAATACATCACAAAATATGAAAATTGCAAATATATTTCAAAATTAAATGGGTGGAGTTTTGCAATGAATTTTTTTTGTGGTGAATGATATTGATATACATCAATTAAATTTATGACCATTTAGAAGTTAAATTTTTTTGATTGAAAATCCATTGAAAAAAGGTGATTTTTTGCATTTCTTAAGCAATAAATGCACAATAATTCTTATTTTGGGAAAAAACCATTACCTTAAGAAAAAATGGAGATTTTATAAGTGGTCATTTTTTTTTGGTTTGGTAAGGTGTCATGAACCATAAACATGAGGCCTCATGGCTGGTGAAAAAATGTATGTTATACATTCTATGCACATTGATTTATTCCAATTTTTTTCATTTAACCATTGGATCAAGCTTAATTTTGATTCAAAATGAACTTTGAGTTTCAAAATGTTGTCATGCACATTTATTTATTTTTTTCTTATGTTTAAGGTTTTCAAAAAATGCCATCAAGATTTCAACTTACTACATGTTTATCATAGTTTTTATACATCACTTTTTTGGGTGAAAAGTGGTGAAAAATGGCTCATTCATAATGTGTGTTTTCACTCTAATAGGCTATTTAAATATGTTAGGTATATAGGAAGCCTTGGCTTAGGCCTGCTTAACAAAAGTCAAATTAGTTTGTCCAATTTTACTTAACCATGGTCATCTTGATGAACCTTTTTCTTTTTCTTGTCCCTTTTGATTAAATGTTTGATTGACACCTAGTCAAAAAGGTCATTTCATTCAAATGCATTATAAAAAAAAACATGTCCTTCATGCCTCGTCCCACCAATCAAAATGGACATCACTTCTGGTCAAAACAAACACTTTGGTCAAGTTGGACCTTTTAAAAGGTCATGATTTCTTGTAATGCTAAAACATTAATTGATTCCCTTCTTTCCAAATCTATTCCTAGATTAACTCCTACTTTAATGACAACTAGTTAGTCAACTAATTCCTAAAACTAAATAAAATTAATTGGTTGAATTTTTAGGTACAACCTCTTAAAAACTAGCTATTGTATTGATAATGGGTTTTACCTACTATCTCCATTACTTGTGAAAGTCACGCCAAAAGATTATAAAATGTTAGAAACATTTCACCCTTTCCAAAATGGGGATGTACCCAAAAAAAACATCTAGCAAATTACACAATTTACTTACAACAAGTCAAAGTTGAATGATTTTCTAAAAGGTTGTCCCTTAACAAATAAAACCCATACATATAATCATTATTGGATCATGTGAATTAAAATAATCAAACAAGTGGATGGTCCACTCTTTGTAGTTGTTTTGATCATGGGTTTCAAAAAACATTGAAATCTACCCATGAATGATGATGTGCACATATTCACTATGTAAAAGTGAAAGGGCACACAAAAATACTTGATGTCATGAAATCAAAACTAGTTGATGGTTTTTAATACAAACCAAAGTTTTGTGTTCTTGAGTATGAATAACCAAACACCTTATTAGTGGATTTTAATCTACCAATGTGGTGAAGATTGGCACAATTATTATTGAGGATTAAAATTGTATGGATACCAAGGTGATTCCAAACATTCCAAGAAACAAAATAATTGGGTTCTAAGTTAAAAGTTGATCATGAAACCCCATTTTTCCAAGGATGTTTGATTGAGTTTATAATTTGTTAAATATGGGAAATTGACTAAGTTTCCATGTCAAATATTATATCATATCACAAAGATGAGGCATGAGCCTAGGGCTTGAGCCTAGAGTTGGAACTTGGGATGGTAAAATGCCTTTTCCTCTATACACATGCAAGTAAAACCCAAGAATTTAACCACAAAATGAATGTTATAAAAGTAAACTTAGAAACAAACATGGAGATGAATGTAAGCATTCATCCTCATAATGGATGAATGATTTTTTTTCGTTCATCTAATGTATGGATGAATTTTTTTTTGAATTTACATGTTTAATATATAAAACTTCCATCAAATTTATGGATGAATATTTGATTATCATTAAGTTCTTATCAATGAAAATTTTCTTTCCCTTAGTTTTAATTAATTAAAGCTTTATGAAACACAATTTAATTATGTATGATATAATATTTGTTGAGTAATATAATGTAAATTCCATTATAAATGTATTTGATGGCTATGGTTTAAAATGCCATTATTTAATATGTTTTAATAATATTACTATTATCATGCTAACATCCACCCAATGGTCATTTTTTTTTTTTTGGGGCAAACTAACCTAGTGTCGTTGACAACAATGGGGTTTTTTTCTCCCCCTTCCAAAGGTGCCACAAATTTTTTCAAATCTATGTATAAGCATTGTCGACAACAATGGGGGATTTTTTTTCATTTTTCTTCGAGGGTGCCATAACTTTCATAAAATCTAACTAGTGTTGTTGACAATGATGGGTTTTGAATGTTTTAAATATCTTTAAACTACCTATTGTCATTGATGCCAATAAATTTTTGAAATAAAATAAAATTCAATTTTAAACACCTTAATTAGCTTCTTTCAAACAACCTATTATCATAATTGACAATGGGGTTATTTTTAATAATTATTTAATTTCAAAGTGCCCTACTTTTCACAAAATACATATATAATGTTGTTGACAACAATAGGGGTGGGGGGTAATACTCATCCCATAACAACATGTTTTTAATTACTTAAAACATTGTTGATGAAAATCATTATTTAAACAAAATTTTAAAAATTATTTTGGTCCCATCATCATTTTTTCTTTTATAGTCACATTATTCATCATTATTAAATGACATTCAAGTTTGAAATATTAATACATGGACAACAAATGAAGATGGATATAAATAAATTTTAATTGATTTATCTTTCAATCATGGATGAATTTCATCCAAATCATAAATGAAATTCATGCATGCAAAAATGACGTTCATCCATATGAAATCATTGATCTATGAACACATTCATCCATGTAGGTGGATTAAAATCAAATTAAGCTACAAGCTACAAGTTCAAAGCTCCAAGCTTAGGTTTTATACTCATGCACAGGCCATCTTCCCACAAAGATGAGTGCAAATGTTGTTTTGCAATTAGTGGTTGAAGGAATTGAATGGAAACACCTTCACGACTTCAAAAAGAACTATTCCATCCAAAGAATTGTACCATCCAACTTTTTTTATTGGCAAAATGACACCAAAAAGTGTTTTTTCGAACCTAAATTCATTGTTAGAAAATAGATAAAAACATCCCATTACACTGATCTGGGGGCCGGTGACTTTTTTCAAAAAACTGAAAATCAAGTGACTTTTGGGGATTTAAATTGCCATTTAAAAACAAATCAACACAATTTTTTAATTTGGTTTTAATAATTAGCCAAAAATATAAATGGATGATTAAGATATTTGCTTCCATATGTGGTTTATAGCTATATCTAGTTAAATCTTCATATGGGTAATTTCAACTATTGGTACATCTTCTTATGGATGATCATTATTTTGGCTACATCACAAAATTCTAGAAAAAACATTCAAACTCCATCAAAGAAAACACATATGTGTACAATGGCCAACCTAGTTTTGGAATGAAGTGGATCCCAATACTAAATCTTAAGGCCGGTCCAGCATAGACATTGGAGAAATGGTAGGTAAGGTAGAGGCACCTAGAACTCTTATTAAATAATAAGTAGTTTGAATAGATCAAACTTCAATTTTCTTTTACACATGTTTTTCTCTTAAAGAAAAGGCAATTTGAAATTAAACCCAAGTTGACGTTAAGATTTTGAACTTATTTTAAATTAGTTAGGAATTTTCCCAAAAAAAATTATTAGGGGCTTGCTAAATTGTGGGTAGACTCACTCTTGGAATGGTGGGTGTAATATCTCAAAATTTTCAAATGAGGATTCTAATGTGGGCTAGCAAGAATCCTAATACTTTGAAAAGGAATTTTTTAATATGTTCAAACAAGGATCCTAAGATCGAGGCAAGGAGTGCTCAAGTATGCAATTTTATTTTATTTTTGGGTTTAATGATGTAGTTGATACATGTGTCCATTGTTTTATTGGTTGTTCAATGTTGATAAACATAAAATCTTCAATAGGATACATATGTGTAGGTCATAAGTCTAGAAATTATATGAAGAATTGGACCTAAGGTTCCCTCAAATTAAAAAAATAGTTTACTCACACCAACATTAGAGTTTCTCTCAAATTTGATTTTTTTCTTGGGGAACTAGGACTGAAGTTGTTTCGAAAACCTCAAACTAGAAAACACTAGTTACCACATCCAACATAGTGTAAATAATTTCCCCATGCCCACCATTGAAAATTTGTTTCGACAAATTTGTCATTTTTCAATAATTTTTTAATTTTTCTAGTGGAAAGTCAATTAAATTTGCTAAATTTTTGAAAAAATTTGTGAAATTCTTTATATCACAAAATTGAAATAAAAAGCTGTCAATTTCTTTTATTACATAAAATATAACCATTATATCCTATGCATTTTTAGATGTCCAAACTCAATTTTCACTATTTAAAACCTAAAATTCATTCAAAGTATTGCATACATACCATTTAAATACATGTATAATATGTTGTGGGGTAACATTTCAAAGAACAATTACAAAGCATATTTTAGACTTTCCATTATAGTGCCATCTTACAAAAAGAGAAGATCAAATTTTTTTAACATTGTCGAAAAATTTGACTATAGATTTCCCAGCCTTACACAAATTTACAATTGTATGTACCATTAAATTACCATAGTACCTTTACCATTCAAGCAATAATTAAATTATTTTCATTACATGCCAATTTTTTTCAAAACTTACTGCCCACATAATACCACAAGTTTGAGAAATTCTATTGCTATTTCTAGTGTACATGGTCATTTCATTTATTTTATGTTGACATGGGGGGTATTTTATGTCTCCCACTTTGAATCCATTTTTTGTGTGATTGGAAAGACCTCACAAAGATTTATTAGTGTATTCAAAAGCTACGTAAACATAATTGGCCCTCCATGAAAGGTGGATCTAATTGATTTTTAGATAAGGTTTTAACATTCTTGCTCTATTCATTTCTTTAAGAGTAAAGATACCACTACTAGGAAATGCATCCTAGTTCATTCTGGGTTTCACTAGATTTTTGAGTGAAATTAGACAGTTTTACCTAGTGAAATTATTTAACCCCCTAGTGAATGGGGACTAGTTGTTACGAACAATGACTAGTTTCACTAGTATTTAGTGAAACAAAGTTATTCTAAAGTGAAATACAAATTTACCAAACCATTCACTTGGTAGGTAGGCCATGTAATCAACTTAGGCACCTAACCTAAGAATTCGATAGGAAAGTATTCGGTCAACATACCATTGTTAACCACACATAACACCACCCATGAGGTTTGATCCCTTGACCTTTGGAATGGGGGCAAACATCTTTACCATCAAGACACCCCATTTGTTATGATAATATGTTGCATTACATTCTATTTATCAAATACTTCATTTTAAACATTACAAAAACAAAAACTTTGAAAATTCATATCTTATTGAGATTTTGTTCAAATGAAATTATTCGAATTTACTTTTTAAGAAAATTCAATAATGTACATAATTACATTTATTTCCTTTTGAAAGTTTAAAATCATTTGAACAAAAAAAAGTTGAATATCATTATTCAATAACATTTCAATGACCATTCTTTTGAAAAAAAATTTTAATAAATGGATTTTTTTTGGTTAATATAATAATACTACCTATGTTAAGTTACTTTCAATTATTATATGATTATTTTTTATTAATTGAAATTATTTCACCCTACATTATTTACGGCTATTTATGGCTATTTTCAATTATTTTCAATTATTCTAAGTTTTTTTTGGCTATTTTAACTTATTTCACTTTAGGCTATTTTCAGTTATTATAAGTTTTTTGGGCTATTTTATGTTATTTTTGGCTATTTTAATTTATTTCACCTTAGGCTATTTTCAGCTATTGTAAGTTTTTTTGTCTATTTTATGTTATTTTTGGCTATTGTAAATTATTTCAATTTAAATTACTTGTAGCTATTATAAGTTACTTTTGGCTATTGAAAGTTATTTCACCTTAAGTGATTTTTGTTTATTATAAATTATTTCACCTTAGATTATTTTTGGCAATCCTAAGCAATTATAATATATGGTTATTGGTTATTTTTTTATTAGTGCTATTGGTGGTTATTAATGGCTATTGGTATCTATTTTATTTGTGGCTATTAGTGGTTTTTAGTGGTTATTCTATTAATAATTATTGGTGTGTATTATATTAATGGCCATTAGTAGTTATTTTATTAATGGTTATTGGTGGTTATTTTATTAGTGGTTATTTTATTGGTGGCTAGCGGTGGTTATTGTATTGGTGGCTATTGGTGGTTATTCTATTAATGGCTACTGGTGGCTATATTATTAATGGTTATTAGTGGCTATTCTATTAATGGATATTAATGATTATTTTATTAATGGCTACTAGTGGCTATTCTATTAATGGCTAGTGGTGGCTATTTTATTAATGGCTATTGGTGGTTATTCTATAATGGTTATTTATGATTAATCTATTAATAACTATTGGTGGCTATTCTATTAATGGTTATTCATGATTAATCTATTAATGGTTATTGGTGGTTATTCTATTAATGGCTATTCATGATTAATATATTAATGACTATTGGTGGCTATTTTATTAATGGCTATTGGTGGTTATTCTATAATGGTTATTCACGATTAATCTATTAATGGCTATTGGTGGCTAATCTATTAATGGTTATTCATGATTAATTTATTAATGGCTATTGGTGGTTATTATATTAATGGCTATTGGTGGTTATTTTATTAATGACTATTGGTGGCTATTCCATTAATGACTATTGGTGGTTATTCTATTAATGGCTATTGATGGTTATTTTATTAATGGTTATTAATGGTTATCGTATTATAAGTTATTGTTGGTTATTATATGTTATATTACAACTATTGGTGATTATTGTATTATAAATTATTGTTTGATATTCTATGTCATAATATCATAGGCTATTAGTAGTTATTATATTGTAGGGTATTTTAAATTATTTTTCATAGGTTATTATTTTCTATTCTAAGTAACTTTTATTTTAGGTCATTATATTTTGTTTTAGATTATTTAAAGTTATTATGCTTAGGATAAAATAATTTATAATAACATAAAATAAAATGACCTTGAATAATTTAAAATATAACTTGAAATAACATATAATAATTTAGGGT
>Ga0116227_10008938_pt1 | contig 18501 bp, 9 predicted proteins | sample S1TSphgellanicum_FD_89693 | JGI IMG/M metagenome (GOLD analysis project Ga0116227, IMG submission 89693) | Host-associated microbial communities from peat moss isolated from Minnesota, USA - S1T2_Fb - Sphagnum magellanicum MG | ecosystem: Host-associated > Plants > Peat moss > Unclassified... | reverse complement strand
TGAATTTACGAAATGTAGAACTATAAAAAAGTTGGAAAATTTCTAGGTGTAGAACTATTGATATTCCGTTGCCTAAGTGAAGCGATAGCAAAAATAAAGTTGGAAAATTTCTAACAGCCTGAGTGTAATTTACAACCCGCTTTCCGCACTTTAACTGTCACACTAAATTATTAAAGCCAGGATCTCCTCAGGGCAAGAGTTTCAAAATATTTAGTTCATTTGAACTACCCACTTTCTATTCGCAATAAGCTGATTTAATTGCGAATAGAATAGACTGCGATCACCGAAGGTGGGCGTTTTGCCATCACTATAGGCAATAGCTCTAGTCAAGCTATAAAAATTTAAACGTAGCTTTCTTTATTATAACTTTAAAATTTTCTAACCAAGACTTGTGTTATTTATATAGCTATAACAAAGTAAAAACTCATAAGTTTGGTAGTATATGTGCTAAGACTTGTACTTTGACTACCATTCCTAGCTTAATATTAGTTTGTCTCCAAGTATGGAAATATCGAAAACAACTTTCATTTCCTTAGTATTAAATTTGTATAAATCATATCTTAGTTATACATTTATAAGAGACTGTAGTTGGCAAAGTATAAGTGTTACCAATAGCTCGTCTAGAAAATCATAAATATAAACATCAAACGGTATATTACTTGTAAGCGCAATGGCAAATTACATATACTGGAATCAAGCACTTGTAATTTATTTTACTAGCACTGCATCGTATAGTGAAAGAGTGTACTTAAGTGTTGATGATGAAATTCTAGAACAAATTGGTCACAATTTCAGCCAAGAAATTGCAGATGGTAATTGGGTTGATGACTTCCGTAACGCAGTAAGAGCAGAAGTCATTGCAGAAGGACGAGTTAATTTGGTTACACTGCAAGGATTTGATGGAAACCATTTACCCAAAGGAGTTGCTTTTTTAAGTGCAATGGTTTTGGCAGCCAATGAAATGGCAGATGAAGAAGACATCTCAGAAGACAACTATTTCAAGCGTCTAAGAGCAATATTAGGTTTGCCAACCTCAGAAAATGGTCGTCCATTGGGTATGAAGTTTGGTAGTAAGGATGAGGAACCATTGTGGCGCGAATGGAATAATTGGTTAATGGGCAACGGATTCATCCCTTCAGGGCAGCGAGGTCGTGGAGGACCAACCACTTATATTAACTATCCAATTTCTCAATCTCTACTTCGGCGCACAGATAAAAACAGACTTGTACAACTATTTCATGAAAGACAATGGACAGCAGATTGGGATGCTATGACTTTGTTTGCTTGTGTGAGACGAGAGGTGCAGCGACTACCTAAACATCTTAAACAATTACTAACTGACAACAGAGAACGCTATGAAGCACTAGCCGAATCTATTCACGAAGTTTACCAACAATGGCAAGTAGAAGGGCGACCGCCAGCAGTACTCAGAGCAGGAGTAAGTCATTGGATCCGTCACATATTTGTCGGTTTATATCGCACAGAAGATCCGTTTTTTGGTGATGTTACTTACTACATTTACCCAAAACAAGTCCGGGGTTGTCAAAGCTCCATAACAATTCAGTATGATGGGAGAGAAAAAGATTTGATAAATGAACGCCCAGGGTGGTATTTACCCTTAGAAGTTCCTTTAAGTGTCAGTGAACTCGAAGGTGGTTCTAAATACCCAGTTATTCTCAACAGCGACCTTAATTCCCTTATCTTACCTGCTCGTGACTTTTGGGTACTAATTCCTGATCCAGATGATACTGATACAGGAGTATATGCTACATGGGGTCAACCTTCGCTTGGTACTAAGTTTATTCTGTTATGTAAAAAGGAGCTACTTCCTGATATTGAACGTTTGCGAGATGAGCGGCTAATAGAGTGGAGCGGTAAACCTCAGCCTGTATTTAATGATTCAAACTGGGTAGAGATCCAGCAGTGCATGGTAATTTCTTTAGCTTGGGATGGAGTGTTTATTAATAACCAAGAACTAAAGGATGCTTTACAGCCTGCTGTTCGTTTATCTATTAGCTTTTCAGGGGGGTTACGTCTTCCTCACCAGAATGCCTGGTTAAAGGGTTATTACCCTCAAGTTACGATTTTTGGTTTTTATCGAAATGTCAAATTACAAATAACTCCATTATTTGGAAATTTACCAATATTTGAGGTTTCAGAAAGCACAAATAAGCCAATTTCGGTACATTTCTCAACTTCAGGAGACTATGTTCTCAAGGCAACTTGTGCAGGAGAAAACACAGAACGTTTTATCAAGATTGTTGATTGGAGTTCACTAGACATAAAAAAACCGCAATGTTGTGAAAGAACGCCTATTAGTTCTGGGAACTATATATGTGGCAGCGTCATTCAGCCAATTACCACACAATAGTAAAAATAAGGTAGGTGCATAATGTCGCAAATTCACCGATGGTATAAAGGATTTTCTTATAGGGGAAATCCACAAGAACTTATCAAGCAAATTTCTGAGCAAGTTCAACTTCATAATTTGGGAAATTTAGTTCCACTTTTACGAATAGAAAAAGGGGTAAGGTCACGCAAACCGTTTTACTTTTTTCTGGCAGTTGAAAGTTTACAGAAAGGTTGCATACCACCTGAAGTTCAATCAACTCTACTGCAACTATCCTTCTTTAAATCCCCTATTTCAGGCAATCCCAGTTTTAATTATGAAGAAATAAAACCTATGGTTGGGGTTGCACATGAAGTTTACGAGTATACTAATAATATTCCTTATCAGTCAGTAAATGAATCGAACTGTGATCATCCATTTAACTTTATAGATTTAGCATCTATAAATAACCACAATAATTTACTCATTGATGATGTTATATGTAGTCGATACGAAGAACTTCTTTATTGGCTATCTGCTGTTGGGAGTGGAAGTTGGGAATCTTTTAAGAAAGTTTGTGATAGTTTGCAACTTCAAGAACCCAAACGTATCCTCCGCCGACTTAAGCTGCTTGGTCATCTTGAATCTTCATTAGATGGTAAGCGATGGTCAGTTGCTCCTCCATCTCTTGTGAAAATTAACTCTCAGCTAGACTCACAAGAATTTATCTTATGCGGTCAGCGTTGCGTTAGTTTGCTCAACCAGTTGGCAGAATATACAAACATCATCAGCGTTGACCAACCTAGAGGAAATGCACCATCTTGTATTCGTCTGCAAGTAAACGAAAGCAATAAAATTACAGAGCAGTTTCATATTATTGATGCAGGTGATGTATCGAGCCGACTTGCTTATATTTTGCCTGATTTGAAAGGTTGGCAGCAAAGTCTCAGAAGCATACCAGGGATAGTGCCACCTCTTTACAAATGGAAAATATTTGATGGCAATAATTTTGTTGAGCGTACATTTCAGAGTGAAATTGGAATGTACCAAATGTGGGATAGAGAAGGTGGTGATTTTTCCCGCATGACGCTTTTCTATGAAACAGAAACCGATACTTGGCGACAAGGTGATTGGTACGGTTTAAGATTTCTCGCTCTACACTACAGCGATCGCCCACTGATTGCTCGTTATGATTCTGCAACGGCTCGTTTAGCAATTCCCTTGTCCCAGCGATGGCCAGAGTTATACGAACGTGCTTTAGTTCTGGCTTCTGGATTGCTGCCGACTTATCACAAAACGGAACAGCATCTATGGCTGATTTATGAAAATATTACTGCAATTTTAGTAAAAAAAATGACAAAAAAACTTTATGTAACCTGTGAGGAGGGATTTAGCCGTGCATGACCTACTAGGAGCTTATCAAAGGCTTGACCGTATCTATCAATTGTATATCAAAAGTGCTTTTCCACTACGTTACCCAGCTTTGGCAGAAGAACGCGATCACCTGCTACGACAACCAGGCATCTTGAGTCAGCCTCCTTTGGTCGAGCCGGTTCCCATTTATCCCTCATCAGGGCTGAGTTTGTCAGCCGCAGCCAATCAGTTACCCCTCGAATACCGCGATTTGGCACAACTAGGGCAAATGATTTTCGATCCGGGAGTCCAGCTTTACCAACACCAGTGGGAAAGTTTACGAGAAGTTGTGGTTAATCATCGAGATATAGTTGTCACTACTGGTACTGGTTCTGGTAAAACAGAGTGTTTCCTGCTGCCACTTTTAGCACAGTTAGCAAGGGAATCCCAAACTTGGGCAACTAATCCTCAACCACCAAACAATCATCGCTGGTGGGATACAAATGTTAATCCTCATGGCGAACGCATATCGCAATGGGCACACGCACCCCGACCAAAAGCCCTCCGCGCCTTGATTCTATATCCTCTCAATGCTTTAGTAGAAGACCAGTTGCGACGGCTGAGAAAAGCACTAGAATCACAATCAGTACACAATTGGCTAAATCAAAACAGAAGAGAAAACCGAATTACCTTTGGACGTTACACCGGGCAAACCCCAGTTTCAGGCATCCAGCAAGATGATAGTATCAGACGACTCAAGAATGAATTGAGGGAACTCGAACGGCAGCGACTAGATGTGGATAGGAATATACAAAATAATTCTGCTCTGCTTCGGGATATGCCGGATTTACCTTATTACTTCCCGCGACTTGATGGCGGTGAAATGTGGTCACGGTGGGATATGCAAGATAGTCCACCGGATATTTTAATTACCAATTACTCAATGCTCAACATTATGATGATGCGGAGTATCGAGAACGATATTTTTGATGCTACTTGTGACTGGCTGGCTGACAATCCCGAAAATCAATTTTTCCTAATTATTGATGAACTGCACGCCTATCGCGGCACGCCAGGGACAGAAGTTGCTTATATTTTGCGGTTGCTGTATTCGCGTCTGGGCTTGACACCTGATTCGCCGCAACTAAGGATTTTGACGACTACAGCCAGTCTTGAACCAAATCAGCAAGGTAGAGACTTTCTACGGCAATTTTTTGGGCGGGACAATTTTGAATTTATTTCTGGGCAACAAACACCCCCTACTTCAGGAGCGCGATTCAATCTTTCTGCGTATCAAAGTGCATTTGCTCAGTTCGCCCAGTCGGTTCAGGCAGATCCATTCCAGCCAATGCAACCGCCAGATTTAGTGTCAGATCCGGTGCGGAATGCTATGTCTAATTTGGCTCTTCAACTCGGACAGCCCTCTGCATCTGGGCTGAATGCAGAGCAACATCTGGGAGAAGCACTTGCTACGTTAGGTGCAGCCGATGCTCTACGAGATGCTTGTCGGGAAGTTGACCATTTGCTTAACCCAAGTAATCCCAATCCTACAGTTCGGGCTATAAAAGTCATAGATCCAGATAACTTAAATGCTCCAATAGATTTAGACCGTCAACTTTTTCCAGGTGCGGCAACTAATGGGGCAGTATCCGATGCAATGCGGGGACTGCTCCTAGCGTTAGGGATGTCTCAAAGATTAAGTACAGGGCGATCGCCCCAACCCGTACGCGGTCATTTATTCTTCCACAATCTGCAAAACTTATGGGCATGCTGTAATCCTGCTTGCACTAACACACACGTAAATCCTCAACGTCGCCAAAGCGATCCAACTCCGCCAACAGTTGGTGCTATCCATGCTACTCATAGCTTAACCTGCTCCTGTGGCTCCCGCGTTCTTGATTTACTTGTGTGTGAAGTCTGTGGAGATGTGTTTCTTGGTGGCTACAAAACAAATCACAGGATACGTAATACAAACGTAGATATTTTGACACCTGACCAGCCCAATTTAGAAGGGATTCCTGACCTGGTAGTTCTCAAGCAAAGCTACGGAAACTATCGTGTATTTTGGCCTTTACCCAACGAAACATCAGCTTGGAGTACGGAACCTCAAGACCCAGAATGGACCTTAGATGGGATACCACGCAGATGGGTTCGCGCTAAACTCAATCGGGTTACAGGCGCGATTACACAGAATAACACTCAACCCCAACCAGGTGAAATACCAGGGTGGCTGTATCAAGTGACAGGTAACCGTGCGGATGAACAACGAGCATTGCCCAGTAAATGTCCCCGTTGCGATGCCGATTACGGCAGACGGGAAAAATTTCCTACACCCCTGCGTTTCCACCGCACGGGTTTTCAAAAAGCTTGCCAAGTGCTTGCCAGTGGTCTGTTAAGAGAAATGCCAGCACCACCAAGCCCTACCAGTCGTTCATCTCGCAAACTGGTAATATTTTCCGACAGTCGTCAAGATGCTGCTAAGTTAGCAGCAGGTATGGAACGCGATCATTATCGCGACATGGCGCGGATGCTCCTGATTCAGTCTTTCCAAGATTACTGGAATGACTTGGTAGCCTTTCTTCGCATTAGTTGTACAAATAAGCAAGCAGCACTGGACAGACTGCAAGCTTTAAAACCTAATCTTCATGATGCGGTTACTTCACCAAGTTGCCCAGATGATATGGAAAGGCGCAACCGATTTGGGAACGCCTATCCCCATTTAGTAATGGAAGCAATATCTTGGATAGACAATGTGCAATCATTCAATCTGCAAGCTCGTAACCAATGGCTTGAATTACTTCAAGGATATCTAGAACGAATTCGTCTGTTAAATTTGCGGCGAACCGTTCGAGATGCTTTACTACAATACGGAATTTGCCCAGGTGGGACGGATTTTAGGGCTTTGAAGTATTCAGTTGGGCAAGGAAGTGGTCAAAGTTGGCAACCTTGGTTTAATTGTTATAATTGGACAGGCAATTCAATTACAACAATTGTTGCTCCTACACAGCAACAGAGTAATCACATTAATCGGTTAGAGGATATGCTAACCAATGAATTGATGTATGCTCTTTTCCCTCACATTGCCCGGACACTTGAAGGACTTGCACAGGGTTGGGTTAGCTATCAACCGCACGGAAATCCATCACCAAGGCTGATAGAAGCAACAGAAGCAGTAATTCGACAATTGGGAACTCGGAAATTGCACCGCTATTTCCCCTATTTCCACCCTGGCAATAACTTAGATTTGCCCAACTTTGCTCGGCGGTACATTAATAGAACTGGTTTAGCACCAGCCGACGTACAGCAGCAGTTAATTCAATCACAAGCTTGCATATCAAGTAATGGCGGACTTGCACTCGATCCAGATCGACTCTATCTAGTTTTACCGCCTAACTTGATTAATGTTTCTCGCCCTGGATACCGTTGTCCGCAATGCAACGCTTTATTCCTTCAACCTGCGGTTGGAGTGTGTCCAGAGTGTAATAGTGATCGCCGCTCTGACAATCCCCATTTTCCCACAATTCGACTGAGACCAGGACAGACAAACCCTGACTTTGATTATTATATTTATCTATCAGAACAATCTGGTCAACCTTTCCGGCTAAATGCAGAAGAGTTAACAGGACAAACTGACAAAGGCGATCGCGCTAAACGTCAGCGCTGGTTCCAAGATATCTTTATCGAGGATGAAAATGGGCGTGTGCAAGGTATCGACTTACTGAGTGTTACAACAACAATGGAAGCAGGGGTTGATATTGGTGCATTGCTGGCAGTAATGATGGCAAATATGCCGCCTCGACGCTTCAATTATCAACAGCGAGTAGGTCGTGCAGGCAGACGTTCTGCAGGAGTCTCATTGGCTGTTACTTTCTGTCGCGGTAGAAGCCATGATGATTTTTACTTCCAGCGACCAGAAAGTATTACAGGCGATCCGCCGCCACCGCCCTACGTCGATATGAGAAGTCAAGAAATTTTTCAGCGCGTCCTGATCAAAGAAGTGTTAAGGCAGGCTTTTGCAGATACAGGCATCAGTGCATCATTAAATGGAACTGATAACGTACACGGTGAATTTGGTGATGTTGCAAATTGGGGGACTTACGAACCGTTAATCGCAGATTGGTTGCATGAACCAGGAAATCAACCAGTGATTTTGTCAGTTTTGCATATTTTACGACAGCAAACAACATTGCCCAATGCCGGCGATGCCCAAATGCTGCATTATCTACGTAACACTTTAATCCCCGACATTCAAAATATTTTGAATAACCCTACCTACACCCAAGATAAATTGAGTGAATGTCTGGCAAATGCGGGTTTATTACCGATGTTTGGTTTTCCCACACGGGTGCGGTTGCTTTATACACGCTGGCCTTCAAGAAGTGACCAATGGCCACCCGAAGAGGGAGTGGTCGATCGCAACCTGGATGTAGCCATCAGCCAATTTGCACCAGGCTCGCAAACAGTTAAAGATAAAGCTGTTCACACGGCGTGTGGGGTAGTTGAATTGTTTCCCACAGGCAACACGATCAATTCAAGTTCAGGGTTTGCCCCCGCTTTTAACGAACAAAACCAATCTCTTGGACTTTGCAATAACTGCCAAGCAGTTGTTTACCCCCACACAATATTAAATCAACCATTACCCGGAGGTCAGCCCCCGCAAACTGTTCAATGTCCAGTTTGCCGGGTTGATGCACTGCGTTGTATAGACGCGAGGGAACCCAAGGGATTTTTTACAGACTTGCAGCCAGAAGATTTTGACGGACAGTTTGAATGGCAACCGCGATCAACTCGACCTTCTTTGAGTATCGGTGCTGGTAGTAATCGACAGCCATCAATTGTTGGTAATGCTTCTGTAATTGATTTTAATGAAGATATTATCTCTGTTAATGATAACGGGGGTGTAGGAGGCTTTGATTTCCGACAGGCAACTGTTTTTGATCGAAGAAGAGATGGGGCTTACGCCGTATCACCCAACATTAATCCACCAACGATTTCTAACTATGTTTCTACATCTGGTCCTGCCTATCGAGTAGCGTTATTGTCTCGCCGGAAAACTGACATTTTGCTGGTAAATATCAATCAATGGCCCAGTGGTGTATTTCCAGATCCCAGAACCATTGAAGGTCGCGCAGCTTGGTATTCTTTCACATTTTGGCTGCGAATAGCAGCAGCAGTACACCTTGATGTAGATGCCTTAGAGTTACAAGCAGGTTTTCGATCGCTAGAGCAGAATGGAGCAATAATCGGTCAAGCTTTTTTGTGCGATCAATTAGAAAATGGGGCAGGATATTGTCGCTTCCTTGCCCAGCCGAATGAGTTTCAACAACTAATAACTCAGGCAGACCCAACAATCCCAAACAGCATTGCCAGTCAGTGGATAAATCCTCACGGACATGGGAGTGAGTGCGATACATCATGCAACTTGTGTTTGCGGGACTATCAAAACCTTGCCTATCACGGGTTATTAGACTGGCGGTTAGCTTTGGATATGGCACGATTAGTCTCTAATCCTTCATCTACAATCGATCTCCACTCTGCTTGGGGGAATTTTCAAAATCCTTGGCTTAACTTAGCCCAAAACCAGATTCCTGAAACGCTCCAGCGATTGGGCTATGCTTCACCAGTGACGTTTGCTACACTCACTGGGTTTGTTCACAACTCTTGGCGGAAAGTTAGAATTTTACGGCATCCTCTGTGGAATAATGATCATCCAGAGTGGATTGCAGCGGCAGTAAATGGACAAGCTCAGTATCCAGCTTATCAGGTTAAATCTGCCAATCCGTTTATGGTGCTGCGACGACCGGGGGATTGTGTGTGATATAGAAATATAGCAATGATCAGTACTAGAGTTTAGACTAAATTTTGGGTTTGGTTGAGATGAGGCAAGAGAGTTCAATTGGCTCAAAGTCCTAGGCTGAGAGCTATACAGCTTTTAGTAAAAACTGGTTTACTCTGCCTACTATGATTTTTCGTTGAGTTTGAGCCATATAGTCAATGCGCCAAACTGGTAAGAAAGTCTCGCATTCGCTCAACGGTTTGACAACCCTGGTTATCTAGTGAAATTTAAAATGCCTATAATGCTTGTATTTCAAAGGTTTCAAGCAAACAGACATAGATACTGATTCTCCATTGTATCCACTGTTGCCCAATGAAATTAGTCTAAACTCCAGTCAGTAGGATAATAATTCTGTTTTTGGCTCCCTCGGTTATATGGTTATAAGGCAATCTTATCAATAAGGCTAGGTTCTTGGAATTATAGGGTTATAAGGTTGGCGATCGCTCAAATACCTGCCTTAAAAGAATTGATAGAGTTTGAAGCCTGAAAAGCTTACCGTAAAACTCTTTCGAGAATTCATAATATAAACTTATCACCACCACACCGGGAGATCCCTGTTTTTTAACATTTACATAGAAAATTGAGGATAGAATTAGCTCATGATGATTTGGTTTGAACAATTACCTGATGGATGCCCACCTGAAGATGCTCAACCTGTCGCAGGTTCAGTGTACCGCTTTGTTGATAACGATCCTCCACAGCTAGAGGATTTTGTTTCATGGCGCAAACTCAACCAAAGTGAGCCTTGCCCTAATGGTTTAACGGAATGCCAAGCTTGTGGTCTATCTGTGTTTACTACAGAAGAAGGAGTCTGTACTGCTCTCCGCAGAAAGCCTTTCCTACGGAAAAAGAAAACTGCTTTAGCTCATCTAAGTTCCAAGCTAAATTTAGGAGTGATACTGAAGACTCCTGCCAGAGGAACAGGTAACAATCACCATACTTGGTGGCTCAGTTCTGATACTGAACCATGGAAAGAGTTTCAAGTTGTTAATGTCACTTGTCCTGATATTTAATAAGACATACTTATGAGACTTCTGCCGCAGTTCACTCAGTTAGGAGACTTGGAATTAATCGAGGTGTATGAATATTATGATACACCCTGTCTTTTTTCGTGCCGGAATGTTTCAGGGCAGATATTCCTGGCTATTTTATTTGAACAAGAAAAAAGAGTCGAAAAATGGCTTTATGTCTCCATGTCTCAACGTAGACTTGAAAATATCCGTGCAGGTTTAATTGATATACGGAATGCTTTTTTAAATTCAGAAGATAGGTTTGTTTATGAAGTAGTTATCAGTTCAGATAGTAGCTCTGATAGTGCTGAAATTATCTGGTGTGAAAACCTAACTGATGATTGGTTGCCTATGCCCAATGAGTTTATTGACTTTGGTCACGAACCACTTCCGCTGTTGGAAGTAAAAGATGCACCTCGTACTGCAATGCAAATTCAACGAGAAGTTCTCAATCTGAGATTTCAATTTCCTACTCCAAATCCAACCGAAGCACCAGTAGCATTTTTGGGTAAAATCTTAGAATCTGTACAAAGTGTTTTTAATGCTCTTGGTCAAGCCATAGATGGTACGCCAACACAAACAGGGATAATACCTCGTTCAATTACTGAAAAAACGCAGTTAACTGTACTAGGAACTTACCCTGGTTCTTTTGGCATAGAACTGGCGACCTTACCTGAAAAAATAGAAAAAGACAACACTAATTCTTTAGTCAATATTGCTATCGAAGATTTTTTTGAATTGATTACTATAAGTAGTCATCCTGAAGAAAATGCAGATATTTTACGTCAAAAGCTCTGGAAATTGAAACGTAGAGTAGTTTCTAGATATAGAGATTTTCTAGGGAGTTTATATGGATCTGAAACTAATCTTTATTTTAACTGGGGTTCACCCAATCAGGAACGAGGCGGTTGTGTTGAATTAAACCTTTCTTCCATCAAAAAAACCTTAGAAATTATTAATAGTACTGAAGACGAAATAGTAAAAGAGTATGAAATTATTGGAAAGCTGATTGGACTGAATATCCGAACCAAAAGTTATGAAATTTCGACTATTGAACAGAATATAAAATACTCAGGGCGTATCATTGATGAAGCTATACCTGAAGTTGAAACAGCAACTCTAAGTGAAGTTTATGTTTCAACTATTCGGGAGGTTAAGGAAATATCACTTATTCTTCCAGAAGGAAAATTGAAATATCAGCTTGTAACTCTGCGTCCTCACACAACCTAAAGTATTAACCTAATAAATTATCTAGTTGCTATCCTCATCCATATCCATGAAAAATAATTAATCACGTTGATATAACTTAATCTCTAAGTACCCTTTTTTGTACAAAGTTCTCAAAAGTTGCCATACATCCTGATTGTTTGGTAAACTTTGACAAACTTTGCTAATGGTTAAACCACTTTGACATGTGCTAACAACACTTAAAAAATGTTTTTCCTCTTCTAAAAGATTCTCATCTTTTAGACTCTGAATTTTTATTAATTCCTCACGGAACTCAAGACCTTGATCAAAAATATATTTAAGTTCATTAATCTGGATTTCAAGACTGGTCAAATTCTCAAATACAGATGTGAATAAATCTCTTTTAGATAATAAATGTGTTTTTAAATTGCTGACTTGATTCAAAAGCCTAGTCACATTTTGTTCACGGTTTTTGGCAATAAAATGTAAATCATTTTCTAGTTGCTTACCAACTGAAATTTGATTATCACACTCCTGAAGAAGCTTCTCTCTAAAAACTTCTCTAAGGGCTTCATAAGAGCCTTCACGATCTTCATCATCAAATTTGCATCTATTTCTTAAATAACGTTCATTAGGAGCAATTAGACACAATAATTCTTCGTATTGAGTTAGTAGTTTATCGAAAGCTTCACGACGCGATCGCCTCTCCCCCTTAATCTGTTCTTCAATTTCTACCAAGGGTTTTTGTAACAGATCATATTCTCTAAAACCTTCGACCCCATGACGGCTAAAATGCTCTACTACGCGGTCAACAAACTCATCGTCATAGCGCATTAGATATTCAGAGTCGTTACTCAGATTATTTCGTAAATTCTCAGCAACTGTCGAAATAATTCGCCACTGTTCCAGACCAACTACTAAATCCTGTAGTCTTTGTTTATTGCTTCTGTTTATTTGCAAAAAGTGTTTGCATTGATTGAGTTGATGATGCAATATTAAAATGTCTGGTTCGTCTAATACAATTGAAGTAGCTAAACTATGACAATCTTGATCTAAGTGTATAACTTGTTTTTCTAAAGTTCTGCGATGGTCATTTAGACAATCTTCTAACCCACTTTTACCCAAAATTTCCTGACTAACTTTAGAAGCCTTCAAGTTGAGAGTAAAATTTTCTACATTGACTTTAATCTGACCCAGTTCTTTTTGCAGGGTATAGCATTTTTCACGGCGAAAGACTTCCAGGTCGTCGCTCAGGTCTTTTATAGTTCTCTGAACTCCATCAAGAACCACATCATCATTGTATGTTCCTAACTCTTGTGTAGTCTCTACGCCATCCCAGTCTAGCCCTAAGTTTAGTTGTATGCTTTTAGTTATATGTGAACTAGCTACCAGAGAAAGAGTTTTTTCTGCTTCATCTATGCGGCGAATAGCTTCCTGTAAAAGTTGCTCATCAAAAATTTCTATTAGCTTAGAAACCAGAGTGCGAAGTTCATTTAACTGACCCTTCATATCACTAGGGTCTAGTTCTGCTACACAAGTGCGAATAATGCCCTTTTGTCGCTCCCATTCTATATACCGACGAAGTTGTAACCATTCCAGTGCTTCCTCAAATTCTTCTTGAAGATAGCCAAGTTTTTTCACCTCTTTCCATAGGTCCGAATAATTTAATTGTTTGACAATTTCCTCTCCCTTTAGTTTTTCTAATTCCTCTAGTGATTTGAGTTTATTTTGAATAAAAGATTCCAAAGGATGGGCTGTAAATTTAATGTGAGAATTTTCTGTTTTTTTACCAGCGATTTTAGATTCATCAATCAAACCATGTTGTTTGAAAATTGCCAAAAGACTAGGCAAACCAGAACCTGCTGTTTCTAACAATTTCTCCAAATCTTCCTTAGATGCTTGATATAACTGGCGACCCCGGCGAACGGACAAAGGAACTTTCTCAAGTGCTACCTTATATTTAAGAAGTGCTGGACGCAGATTAGTGTAGAAAGATTCATATTTAGGAAACAAAGTTTTACACTTTTGATAAAACACAGACTCTATTAATTTTGTTTCCCCACCATTGACTTTCTCTAAACTGATAATTGTCCAAGTTTCTGGTGTAACTGATGGGAATAACAGCCGCAAAGTTAAGATGTGACAATCCTGACGATGGTGTTCTAATCTATCTCTATCTGCTTTGCTGACTTCAGGATGGCTTGAGAGCCAGTTTTGAATATAACCAGATAAATTCAGCAACGTACAAGCTGAACACTGTTCAGCAACAATAACTTTGCGGAGCAAACCGAAAGCTGTGGGATATTGCTTTTCAAAGCTGCGACCTAACTGAATATGAAAATCTACTTGACCTGTACCAGTGATCGCAGTTAATCTTTGGGGCGTATTAGCTGCATTTTGGTCATAGCTCAAATAAAATCGCCAGTCTAAGTGAGTTTCTTCAGGCGGAGTAAATCTTATTAAGCCAGAGTGTTCATTACCAACACTAATGGCGATGGAACGGTTGGGAAATTCTAAATTGTATCTCTCGAAAGAACCATTCAAAAAATTATACAATCCAAATCTATCTTCCTGCCACTCAGCTTTATAACGCCAATTCCAATTGGCTTTCTGACCAGAGCGAGACACTGGAAATAGCAAGGATAGAATTTCCTTTCGGAAAATATTTGTTGCTATCTCTGACTTTTTAGCATCATTCAACTCCCCAAACCAGCTACGACGGAATGCTCCTAGAATTTTATCAATAACTGTAGGAGGAGTTGTTTGCAGAAGTGCAACTAAAGCAAAGCTATCTTCAGTTGGTTGTGTAATGTACGAACCATAAAAATCATCATCTTCTGCCAATTTCTTTAAACTCTTTAAAAGTCCGAATTTCTTAGCTATATTTGCAGTTACACCCGATGGAAAACTAGCGAGAAGCTTAATTACTTTTTGTCCTTCTGGATGTTTTTTAGAGGAAATTAGTGTTTTGACATTGTTAATAGCATCACTAATTTTGTGTTGTTGCGTACCGTATAGCTGCACCCTGCCATCAAGATAATCTTGAATCAAATCAACCGGAGTATAAGCTTTTCCTATTTCTTGATAAAAATTAACTATACGTTTAAAGACTTCAATAACGGTACGAGGACCATTTCCCAGGTCTTTACGCTCGCACAACTGTCCCAAACTTTCAAGCGTTGCTGAATCTACTAACTTGTTTTCTTTTAACTTATCTTCTGGCAAAAACTTTCCACACAGAAAATTCCAAAGTTTACTCGGAAAATCAGATTTATAAGCATCAGTTAATCGTAATGAGACTTTCTGCTCCTGCATCCGATGTATAATATCACCCGCCTGTTCTTCAATTGCTGATTCAGTAGGTGTGGTAGGCATTCCTAAAATTAGTGCCACAGGTGTAGCACCTAAAGCTCGCATACCTTTGACTAAATCGCTCAAAATCTGGATACGAACACTAGAACCCTCTTCAGTCCGCAGGAATTCTTGGCATTCGTCAGCAAATATTACCAAACCCTTAAAACCTGCTTTTCGGAGGATAAAAACGCTCTCCTGCCAAAAATTTAGAACAGTATCAGTATTGATAGTATCAGTTTTTAATTCTTGAACAATTTTGAGTGCCTTGTCTTCAGATACTTTAAACTTACGAGCTATTTCTGTGGCTTGTTCTTGTTGAGACTTTAGTCCGTACTGGGAATATAGTGCCTCAATTTCAGGAACAAGAGCAGGGAAGGATTGTTCTAAACTTCTTTTAATCCAACTATAAGTGGCAACCATCAAGTTGCCCAATTCTTTGAACTTGAATGGTGGTACAGCTAAAATTTTATTTTGCTGACACTCAGACCAAAAATATATTAGGGTTGCTGTTTTACCGTAACCATAGTCAGCACTGAGATAACCATTTACAGGCTTTCCCTTGCCAATTTCATCAATTAAACGGTCTTTAAGTGTTTTAACTTGTTCGAGGGGGTCGTAGCTATTAGCATATAATCCATAATTACGAGCTACACTTTCTAGTTCACTTTCTATTTGGGACGGGTTGACGGTATCGACAATTGCTTGAATTGATTTTAGTTGCTCTAACAATTCTTTCATAAATACTCGTTTCATCTAGAAGTTTTAATCAAACATTAATTTTTAAATTAACTCACTCAACTCTGGGGACTTAGTTAACATTATCCACTGTCCATAACCACCTTCATATCCCCAGTCAAATAACCCTCCTTGGTCATAATCATAAGTACATTTTGCGTTGTCTAGAGTGCCATCTAACCCACTCGGATCTAACAGAAGCATTTGACAAATAGCATCTTTAATATCTTCGCGTAAGAAAATCTTAGTTCCATAAGTTCTTTGTTTGTACTTATAAATTGCGTCTAAAGCATATAGAAAAATAGGTGCAGCACAGAAGTAGCGACGGCTAAAATATTCAGATTTTCCTTCCGATTTAATTACGCTGGGTGACAGAGAACGTAACCAGTTCAAGACACCAACGATACTGCTATCGCTGAATGCTATTTCACTGGTAGGAAGGTCAAAGTTCACAGCAGCTTTTTCAATCACTTCTCCGACCATGGACTTTTTTTCAGCAGGTGACAAAACAACTTCTTTTCGCAACCAAAGTTGTTGTATTACAGTTGCATAAGCCCATGAGAACCTTTTTTCGTGCTCGAAAAAATGTAGTTTATAAATTACCAAATGTAAAAAATCGCCTAGTAGAGATGGGTTTGACTGTTGAATATCAGCAACTACCCTCCCTAAATGAGTTAAACTATATCGATTTTTTTTATCGAGAAGAGATAAGTTACGCAGAAAGGGAAAAACATTTTTTTGTAAAACAGTAGAGCCAAGCTGGCAGAGAACTGCTAACTGTTCAATATCTGTTTCTTGAGTAGCAAAATTTTCAAGAATAACAGCTACTCTCTTTAAAGTAGTATTTTGCTGTAAGTGTAAAGGAAATATTTTATTCATAAATCACGCTCCAATGTATCCAACCAAGCAACTAGGTTGTGCATAATGCGGTGATTGCGGCTGGTTCTTAATTGCTCAACATCTTGACAAAAATAGCAGGAATGTTGGGTATCTTCTTTGAGTTTCTCTAAACCTGCTTTTGTGCTTTCAAAACCGCGTCTAACTGTAATTTGAATTTGAGATTTATTGGGAAAAAAAATGCTGCCAAATCCTCCAGCTTTCCACCAAGTTGTACTATCAAGAGTATCAGGGATTAAATTATTTTTGCGGAGACGATTATAGCTATTTGGTCCACCAATCCCAAAACAGTGAATAAGCATTCCATGTTCTCTAGCAATATCGCAAACTGTTTTAAATAATGCCAAACTTTCTTGAGATAGCATATTGACACTTCCGTTCCGTCCTGATGTTCCCCAAGAACCAAATCCGATTCTGCGAATCCCAAGCTTTGCATAGGTTTCGATACAACGATTGACTTGATGGATAGTGCGTCCCTGTACGGGAGCGATCGCACGCTCTTGTACATAATCAGGCATTTTGCGATAAAATGCTTCACAATGGTAAAGAGTGTCACGGACTTTGTACTCTACCATCTCATCTTCATCTGTGGTTAAAGGTACGATGTCAGGTAAAACATATCCATCTGCCCATTGGTTTTCCCTATAAAATTTATCTAAAAAGGCAAGAAGTTCATCATAAGTTCGTATACCTTGCTGCACTTGATAAGCACCACAATCCAACCAGACGCTTTTTATATTTTCCACATCTTTTTGTTGACGCAAAAATTTTGTAGTTGATGGGGGACAAACAATAGGTGAATAAATAACATAAGCAAAGGGATTTCGTCGTAAATCATTACCTAATTTCCATAGTTCAAAAAGGCGTTTTAATTCAGAAGCACCACCACTAAAAGATGCAACAAATTGAGAACTTAATGGTGTTGCTAACATTAACTTTTTTTGCCACACAACTAAGCTACGTTTTACACCTGGTTCAATACTGACTCGACTAAAGCCCATCCGAGAATAAAAGCCATTAGCTTCCAAATCTAATGGACATTTAAGGCGTAAATTTGTCATGCCGGATTTTATACTATATTCTTCCCAAGATTTTATCAGTTGAGAAGCTATCCCTTGTCGGCGATGAGATGGGGACACACAAAGGTGATACAAGGTGGATATCTTGTCGCGCCTGTGATGAAAATGCAAAAATCCATGAGATGTACATAAAATTTCTCCATGAGCTATTGCCTCAGCCAAAGTAGCCCTATTCACAAAACCTATCTCATAACGATGGGCATCTGCAAGAGCCTTAATAGAAGCCAAGTCTTTTTCTGTAGCAGATATTACTTTATTCTTCAAGGATTTTATGTACACTTAACTCCACCTAATAACCTTTTTAACTCCACTCATTAAACTGGCTTTTATAACTTAACATCTTTACATAAACTTCTAACTCGAATTTATGGCGTTGCTGAATCATAGGATGATTTTGCCCTGTATGAAACCAAACCCCAATTGTTCCAGCCGTCAATTCATCCCGCCAATATGCAACGCCGAATTTATTTGCAACAGATATACTGCTGATATCTTTAACTTGCTTGACAGTTCTTGCTTTTTGTACGGTTTTTCCTTTTTCCTTTACTGTCAGCATAAAGTCTGTGGTTAAAATGTATGGAGTATCACTATTAGGATCAGGGCTATTTCATTCTAAATAGAGACAATATATGGTATAGTCCAATGCCAGTTCCACTTAACAATATCTACTGCCGTGAGTCAAATCGCAATCATAGAAGCCTTTAATGGATTAGAAGACCC
>Ga0116227_10008936_pt1 | contig 18505 bp, 17 predicted proteins | sample S1TSphgellanicum_FD_89693 | JGI IMG/M metagenome (GOLD analysis project Ga0116227, IMG submission 89693) | Host-associated microbial communities from peat moss isolated from Minnesota, USA - S1T2_Fb - Sphagnum magellanicum MG | ecosystem: Host-associated > Plants > Peat moss > Unclassified... | reverse complement strand
CCAAAAAACTTGATACAAAATTTGGAATTTAGGTAGTGAAACTGATCTTAAAACATGATGACAAGAAAATTAATTACACAAATTTTCCATGAATAGTTCTGTGGTCTACCCAAATTTCAAGAGCTAAGAAATTTATAGAAATTACTATTGTTGTCAAGGATTTTGACTGTTGAAAAAGGGAACTGCATCCTTTGCTGTGTGGTTCTCCTTGTACATCCTACAGATTTATCATTAAGTTCATCATTGTTGTTTCTTTTTATTTCAACAGGTTTGCAAAGCAGACAACAAATTGCAAGACTTTGGGTGAGGGAACTAATATTTACAGGTTAAATTTTTTAAAGATGTCAACAACAAGCTCCTGATTTAATGTACGCATAAAATTAGTAATTCAATTTTGAATATGCTTGTTTGAAATGCACCCAATCAATACAAATGGAATGGATTTTGAGCTGAACAAAACATCAGAAAATTACTTGTCCAAATTACCACTCTAGAAGGATGATTATCATCTATGTTAAGTCAAAAAAAGTCTTAATTTGAATGATTTCATCTTTGGATTTAAAGTGGCATTGCAAACCCATTTACGTTTGAATAGTTGTGTTAGCACAAGTTTTTTTAATATGTTGTGTGTTGTGCTTTAAATTCTAAAAACTAATGTTTGTAAAAGACTATGTATTGGGTCTAACAAGGTGTTTTTTTACAAGTAAACTTAACATACCTATCTAGGTTTCTGTCAAAAAATTACAAAACACCTACATGCTTATGCCCACCTATAACAATATCCAAACCCCCACCCCTACCTCATACCTATCTAATTCGGGGGTTTGTAAAACATGCACCCAATTATAATTGAAAAATCTAAAACCTAACCCCACACACCAATTCAAACCAATTTTGGTAGGTTTAGGTCATTTTCTAGGGTTAAAGAGGCTGAGAATTATGTGAGGCTACATTTTTCTAATACTGAAACTAAAATTGGATTCAAATGTTGTCCCTTTTTAAAACAATTCCAAGCTCTTTAATTATATATAAGCCCAAGGTTTTTTAAAGCCTTAATTTTTAATTTGTACATTCAACTTTGAGCAGACCTTATGAGATAAATTACGGTGGTGTAAGCTGCATGGTTTATCACCCAAACAATGATGAATGAAATTGTCTCATCATCTTTTGGTTTAGTCCCAACATAAATCCTCTCCACCTAGCAAAAAAAATAGTGGGCCTTTTCATTGCTTGTTTATTTTCGGGGTTTTTTTTCCATAATTGCATCGTTCCTCCCCAATTTTGTCTTACATAATTTAGTACCCATTGTCAGAGCATGAATACCAATTTAAGCAAGTTATTTGACTTTGTTGAAATAAAATTTAAGAACAGTAACCTATATAAAATAGGTTTTGAGGTGAAGTTCAAGTCATTTTTAACCGGAGGTGATTCTTGAGTCTAGCTTTAGTTGATGGCCAATTCTTGATTCCAAGTGTAGTTTTAGGTAGATTTTTTTCCTAAATTTGACTATCTAAAGACCAAAAACTGGCCCAAGAATTGGACCCCAAAATGGTCCCAAAATAGGGCAAAACAGGACAACAAACTACCTACTGTAGAGCAATTATTTTATTTTTAAAATAACCAGCAGTTCTGGTTTTTTTTTAAAATCAAAATCCAAGAGTCATTGGTTCTCGTTACTTTAGAAACATTAAAGAACCATTAGTTTTCATGAAATGATCAACAAAGTGCCAACAGCTAGAAAGGTGGTTTTTTGAAATTAAAAAATAAATGAAAGCCAAGGTTGTGTACCAAAATTAGTTTTTTGATTTCTTGCACCCCATTGGGTAAGTGAATATATACTCAACTTGATAACCAATGGGTATCTATAGCAAATTTTAATACCACATAACACTAGTTGAAACCTTTTCCATAGTATTTTCTTTCCAAAATTTAACCCATGAACATAGTTTGACATAGTGCTTGAATGTTTTAAGTTCAAATTAACCAAGATGCAACAACATCCGTAATTACATATCCATGAGTTGGCTATCACATTTAACTTTAAATGCATGCTTCTATCTGTGTTGTATTGGGGAAGGCTTTCCTTATCAAACAATACGTCTTGGGAACCAAGCATGCCTCCTAAGGTCCAATGGTTAATGTTTTGATATTAAGGCCTTCCCTATCATAACACCCCAGAAGGTCCTTAGTTCTATGATTGATCAAGTGCATTAAAATGAACAATCAAAGTTGCATCCTAGAAAAAAAACACCCCATTATAAGGAAATTATCATTAGATTCTACAAATTTGTAAAACTTGTGGTTTTGGTTTTAAAAACATTTGAGTCCAGTTTGAATACCAAAGTTTAGTTCCATGTATATACACGACACACTCTCCAATGTTGGAGATTGTATAAGTATGAAATTTAAGCCCCCAAAGAAAACTTGGGTATTGTACATGTAGGGAGTGTTACATCAAATTAAAAGTAATCGTGTTTGAATGTAAAGTTTTGTTAATTGTCAACTTTCGAAAAAAGTTCAACTTGCTTACCTAAACAAACTGAAATTAACTTCAAGAGTTGTTTTTCATGGTTTCACAAGAGTCTCATCCTAAAAATAATATTTTTCATTAAATCAAGTTAATGGGTTTAGAGTTCATTTGCTTTACAAGGAGGGGGCCAAGCAAAATAAAATTGTGTCACAAAATTGCACAAAATTGATCTTGAAAACAAATTGCATCCAATAAAAAAAAGTGCCTTTCAAAAGCATTAAGCCTTGGCCCATCCCCCTTGTTAGAAATAACCAAACCACCCTCTTCCCAATGCCACCAAAGAAAAACCATTTTGAAAAGCAGAAAAGAAATCTCCAACTCTCCCTAAACATTCCTCTCGTCCCCTTTGCAAAGGGGGAGAAAAAGGGGAAAAAATCATGTCACTCCACTCCACCCCACCCAACCTCAGAAACAACTCCTCACAAGAAGGGGGAAAAAAAACTCAACCCTCCCCTCTCTATTTAAATTTTTACCTTTAAACCCTTCAACTTAAGAAAAGAAAAAACCTACACCAAGACTTTAACCTTATTTATTAAGCTGACTTTTGATTCTCTGCCCTTTATAGGCCCTTGGACTAAGTTCCCACAATGATGCCTCCGTAAGACATGCAGGACAAAGCCAACAAAAGGCTAGTTTTTTTTTCAATTCTTATAACAGATGGGAGTTTGGGTATGGGCCACAAGATCTTGAACCCTAGGTTTGACAGTGCAAATTAGGGAACATTGCCAACAATTCAAATACTCAAAGTCATTTCACCCCGGCATAGAGCAGGAGATTATGTAAAGAAGAAGGGGCTGAGTACAGGCCCTTCTGTGATTTGAGATCTGTGCCCGCACCGGTAGGCCAAGGGAATAGGTCGGATGTCACATAAGGGCCTGTACGCAGGTCCATTTCCTCCGTAAAGTTGAGCCCTGATTTTTTCACATTTTAGAAGTAGTGAGAGGCTGGCTGTCACCTTCCGCTGGTCAGAACATCCCAGTAGAGCCTGGCTGGTACCTTCCACCGCAGAAGATCCCGCTTGCTGGAAATAGGTTTCTTCAGGCAGGTAATGGAGTTGAAAATACAAAGAAAAAATCGAGGCAGTGCTTTACCCTTGGGTAGGGGGCCCCCATGTTCAAGTACAATTTTCAGCCCAGGTTGTCATGTTCAGTAGAATATTACATTTCTACTCCAGACCACGAACCAAGGACAAACCTTTTCCACCAAAGTTGGGTAGCTGAAACTACTTTGGCAATTACGCTCCTGTGGGAGTGGCGCAGGGGTATAGGGGATGTACAAGTCTATTCACTACATGAGCCAAATTTTCTTCCTGTCCTTACTTCAAAAAGAATCAGTCACATGCTTCATAACATCATATGGCTGGGGGAATCAAAATCTTAACACGTTTAGGAATCAGAAGGTCCCAGCTAGCAAACTGTAAGCCAATGAGGCGACTTCACTTTTGGAGCAACCACCTTTTGGAGGGAAAAGGAATGTCTGTCTGTGTGTTCGTCACAGACACCCGCCCACTGGACCTGCTGGCGGCCCGCAGCAACAGCCCGTTGATTTGTGGCCCCAGATGGTTGTGTGAGAGGCGAATCTGCGCAACGCCTGGGATTTGGGCGAGAGGCCAAAAAAAACAGCGCAGTATCTCGCGCACACACACACGTACGCATGCACGCGTGGTTTCCTCATCCAATGCTCATCAATAAGGCGCAAGGGCAGACATTGAAGATGGTCAGCATTTTTCTGCCCAAGCCTGTATTTACACATGGCCAGTTGTATGTGACCATGTCGCGCATTGGGTGCCCCAAGGGGGTGAAACTGCTGGATACAGATGGGTGGGAGGATGCTCATGAAGATGCACCTGCCGGTGTGTACACTCGCAATGTTGTTTACACAGAGGTGTTGTAACATGATCGTGCAGACAATAGAACTTAACAGAGCGTTCGAGGTGGCTGGAGTGACGTAGCCATGGGTTACCTATTAGTATTATAAACAACAAACCTGTGTTGACAACAAAAAAAGGGCCACACACTGAATGCCTCCCAAAGTCTTATGTCCAGTCCTACAAGGACATTTGGTTGCAGATCCATGCGGGTTTCACATAATGTATTCACATCATGATAACCTTGTCTAGAAGAACCCTTCTTGTTTCTTGTCTGTTATGGGCATTGTTTTCTTTGGAGAACAATACACTACAATACAATTTTTCGTCCTTTGGAAAGCACTAATATTCCCAAGCTAACTTACTTCATTATGCAACATACCCAGGCCCAGCTACTTTTGAGAGGAGACGTGGGCAATTCCAGACCCATATAATTTAGCTCGATATCCAACATTTCCAGCATGTGATGAATTAAAATTTGTACCAGTTATCCATAAAGTAACCCTATCTTCACCCTATCTTTGGGCCTCATTTCACCCCCTAACCCCTCTTTCAGTGGTATCTGCAAAGTAAGGACATTTTATTAAATCTCACTACTGTGATGAATTTCCAACATTTCCAGCATGATGAATTAATCTGTACCAACATTGTCCACCGAAAAACTGGTCAGAGTGACAAACTGGGGAACCTATTGCACCCAGACTATAATACCTGATCAGTGATGAACAGTGAATATTAGTGCCCACCATGTGATCTGGACACATGAGTCATGATACTCTAGGGTTCTTAGCCAAAACCGTTTCTTGCCTCATATTTATTTTGGTTATGACAAGTCTCAAAAGTATGACCTATTTTATCACAATTAATATAGTGTGATGTAGATTTTGTTGTACATAACAAAAGGTACTATTGATTTAGCTATTGTATTAGCTTTTGATGTGGTTAGTAGAACACTGTAATTCAAGTTAATATATAGGTCCACTTTCTTCACATACTAGATTGGCTTCCTTGTGCTCAAACAAGGTATCTCATTTCATATTTGCTATCACTATTATGAGGTAAAGTAATACACCTACTATGAAAACAGTAATGAGGAAAACATCTGTTGTTCTAGCCTATAGACAATTTACTAGTTTCAACAAGCATTCATAGTAAATCTCAACACGTTCAACAATTTATTGTTGAGTGTTTTATAACTACATGTAGACCTCTTCATCATTCACAACAATTCTAAATTGTTTGCAAAATGCTTGTTTCAACTCTTCAAATGTGCAATTTGGACGGCCTTGAACAAAATTTTCACCCTATTTAAAGATACTATCTTTAAAAGTAAAACCAAATAAGTTGATGATGTTAGCTTCCATTATTTCATAAATAGTTTTAATGGCCTCTTGAACCTTTGATGTGAGAATTCGGATCAATATCTTTGACATAGGTTGGATATTGTAACTTCTTGTATGGCAACTTGGTTGTTGATTTTGGTATAGGTTGTACAATAAGTTGTTAATACCATGGTGGTATAAACATATGAGGGTCAAATGCTAGCCATCTAAATGATCCAACATATGGATTGAATTGTGGTTGTCAAAGTGGATCTCTTCCAATTAAACTTCCTTTAAGTGAATTTCCAAGTTGTCCTCCATCTAGTGGTTGGTGAATAGAACCTTTCAATAGAACCTTTGGGTACATGAGTTATTAAACTAATGTTAACTTGTATAGTCCAATTGGTACTAGTGCAATAACATGTTGTTGAATAGGTCCTTTGTCCTTACTAATGATTAGTTGAACCATTGTAAAAAACTAATTTCCAACAAAATGTGGGTCTATGTATGTGGCATAACAAGTTGTTTAGGTATTGGATACACATATCCAAGTACATAACCTATATAATACCTAAAAATCAAAGTATCAAATTCTTTTGTTCCAGTCCAATGTTGGTTATAAACTAAGATCTAGAGGTACAAAAAGGGGTATGAGATAATACCACAATGGGTAGATGTAGGCAAAATATTGGTTTTACCTAATATGATTGGTGTAACAAGTTGTTGCGAAGTTGATTAATAATTAACAAGTATTACTGTATGACCAATATTGAGATTCATGGCTTGAGTTCCTAATACAAACACATTGGGTAATACTAAATTGGAGTGGTTGGAAGGATAGGTTGGGTGCAATCACAATCAAATGAGTCAACGGTGATGAAGGACTCAAGGACTACAATCCTTTTTGTGGTCATTTTCACTTTCTCATAAAAAAGACTTTTGGGATGAAATCTTTTGCAATATGTTATTAAAAATACATATAATTCACCACATTTTTTGTATTAACTTTTCATGAATAATTTTTTTTTTTTTAAAAGTGTACAAATTCTACCAAATTTTGTGTTTTCTTTTGAAAAATTATCTTAAATTTCAAATTATATGAAAGTATGTTAATTATTTAATGTTTTATTTTATTGTTTCATAAACTACAACTTTGTTTTAGATGTCATGTACATTACACCCATTTACATGTGGTAAAGGACTTTTGAAATTTTTTTTAAAAAATAAGTAGATTTTTAATTTTAAATTTTTTAAAATTTCACCACTTTCAAAATCTGAATGTTTTCTAAGTGTGGATAATCAATTAACATCATCTCGATTATTTTCTCATCAAAATTCCTTTATAAAGAGAGTCTTTAACTTAGTAATTTATAAAATTGACTGTTTTTTATGCAACTGTTGTTCAAGTTCAAAAGTCCTTTATTAAAACCAAAACCCAAAATTATTTATTTTGAATTTTTATTTTGAATTCATGAACATTCATATTAGTCATTTAGCACTACATTCCATGATTAACATGACATTAAAATGGCACCACAAAAATATATTTAACAAAATTGCAGTTTTTATAAAGTTTTGGTGGTTGCCCAACGTGTTTTTTGGCTCGTTTGATTGTGACTGCACCTGGTTGACATCTGAACATTCATCACCTCCTCCTTCAATAATTGCCTTAACCTATCGTCAACAAAGGGGCAATGGCTGAACAAATGTCCCGCTTGTTGACAATTTAGAAACAAATTACAATTCCAGCACATTGATTTCTTATTGAAATCAATATATGGTGTGAAACTTGTGATCTTTCACCTTGAACATGCACTGATCTAGTTGGCCATGTGCTTTGTTGATATGTAATTTTTTGTCAAACAATCATAAGTGTTGTTTGGGGTTCAACAAGTTATAAATGTTGTATGGAAACTGATTGATTGGAAGATCTTCAATCAATGTGTTGAATTTGCTCCAACCTATTGAATAGTTGGATTCATTCCATCTCTAAATTAGTGGGTACCAAATTGACGTTGGGACTTGGTTGTTGGTGTTGAAGACTAGCAAATCTTGCAATTGGTGTAAGTGCACCAATTTTGGGTAGATAGTAACTTGGGATTGTAGATACCATGGTTGTTGTATAGAGATAACTTCATCAGTTTGTTGAACAAGTTAAATTAAAGTAACTTGTTACATATACCCGTTAGATCCAATAACTTGTTAGGTTATCTATTACAAAATTTGGGTAACACCTTTATGCATGAAAGATGGCAACTAAAATGGACTTCAATCGCCATCAAATGGCCAAAATGAATTGGGGTCATTTCCAACCACGCGATGGTGATTGAAATTGATTTCAGTCACCATTAAAAGGCCAGAATGAGTCAAGGACATTCCAACAACCCAATGGATTTCAATCACCTTTTAAAGTTGGTTTAGGGTTTAAGATGGCAAACCATGTCACCTTGAAGCTAGTTTAGGGTTCAGGATGGCACCAAAAATCAATTTCAATTACTTTGAAGTTGGTTTAAGAATAAGGATGGCAACCAAAATAAATTCCATTGCCATTGGGTTTAGACGGGTGGTGGAAGGTGACCAAACATATTTCGATTCACCATCTGATGGCTTGCTGTTTTTGTGCACAACCATCTTCATCAAGATGGGGGAAAAATACAAAAAATATTTCATATGTGCAGTCATAAAATTTTGGGTGTAACCAACCCATTCATAACTTAGTGACAAACCCTTGAAAAGGGCTAAACTTCTGTACTACTGCTGCATGTAACCTCGTCCTCTTACAAAAGCCATTTTACTACTTTGAAGCAGATAGGTATTATGTAATCAAGCATAGTTTTCTTGGGTTATCTTTCACTGATATGACGTTTTGGCTAAAAATGGAAAATCCCCATTAAGGTAAAATACATTGATTTGTTTTCCTTAACAAAAACAACCTATGGGGAAGAAGAAAGAAATCCATTTGAAATTAGGAAATTCCACCAAACTTTTATTGCTAAAAGAACATCATCATTTCCCATTGATTGTATTGATACATTCAGTGGTAAAGCTGCCATGGAAACTCAGATTAATCTGAGTATACTAAACATAAAATGAAGCCAATGTCAGAACCATCAAATCATAAAAGGATCCAGCATATCTTCCTGTAAATCATGCAATATAACTATGCAAACATTTAATCCAGGGTCTGGGAGGTACATAATCAAACTTGCAAAAGATGGCCCCGCTCTACCAGCCCCTGTAAAATGACTGAAATGTTGATTCTAAATGCAAGTGATGCAGACAATTTCTTTTGAAAGAGAAAAATGTAGTAGTAGAATAAACCTGGGATAAAGAATGTGATAAAAAGCTTTCATAAGGATCACAACCTGTAACCTTGAATTCACTGACTGTAAAGTTGTCATCATCAATCAAGAGCCAACCGTGCTGCTATTTGGTCTTGCAATGTTTTCCACAAGTCCTGCAGCCTTGAATTTTGCATCCACACTCCTAAAATCAACTAAGTCTTCAAACAACTTATCAGATGCATTGACTGGCTTGGGTGGTGATGCCTGTGGGAATGGCACCATCACCAGAGACTGCTTGTACTGGCTTCCTACTGGCAGATTCTGCATATGTCGACTTGCATCCTGTGGGGAAAGATTATGTGTCCTCCCAAAGACATCCTGCATGCCTGACACAGAGCCCATCTTGTAAGGATCATATGAAGCTCGAACCTGTTGAAGCTGCTGCAAATACTGTTGCCACTGTTCATACTGAGCTGGAGATGGTGGAATCCATGACCCTGCATTGAACTGGGCATTCGTGACGGCCTGCTGTTGTGCACTCCATGGTTGAGGTTGATTTATTCCTGTCCATTGAGCTGGAACTTGGTAGCCCCCTTGCAACTGCTGCTGTCGTTCCATCTCTGAACCATCTTGCCATGGTGGTGGTGTTCTCACAGCTGGTTGCTGCTGCTGCTGCTGCTGCACTGGAGAGTATGTATTCTGTGTCTGCTGAGCCTGAGGCTGACGACCCAATGGTGACTGTGGTAACTGTGGTGACTGAGGTTGCACATCACCGTAGATCATAGATCGCTGCTGAGCCGTGAGGGTGTGTCCAGCTGCCAAAGCAGCCATGGACCATGGAGCAGCATAGTCATTTTGTACCATGTCAGGGAGCTGCTGGTGGAATGCCTGGAAGGGTGGCACCAAATTGCCATTTGAAGCCTGTGGCTGCGAAGAAGGCTGGGACAAGGAGCCATTGACAGATTGTTGTAGGTTCGGGGCTGCATGGTATGCCATTGATCCAAATGCATTCAGGGACCCTTCTGGAGCTGGTAAAGCCAGTAATGACAACTGCCCAACATATTGCTCAGTTGGTGCAGGAGGCACAGTTGTTGAATTGAATGGATCCACAGGCTCACCACTGAGGAGATCAAGCAGGGGCCCACGAGAGTCATTTGTGGCACTTGAACTCACTGCAACAGGTTTCTTTGCAATTTCTTGTGTAGGACGGGCAAGTGCAGGCTTGCTTGTTCTCAGCTTCAAGTTTACAGGCATGATACGAGATGCTTCCTCACCTTGTGCTGATGCAGGCCTGTGAAGTATAAACCAACACCTTCACTAATTAGACAATTCTGCTCATAGAGCAATCCCTGAAGGTCTCTGCAGTGGCCATCTGGTGGTATACATACAATCCCTCTACAAGAAATCATGGTCCAACAGGGTGCAAATCTTAACTAAACAAATCTTGTACAGTTCAGGGTCTGCAGGCACACCTTTCAGGTTCTGCAGGAATTGGAGCTCCAGAAATAAGGGCATCATGTTTGGCAAGCACATGCAGCAGATCATCATGTAGGGATAGGCCCTCCCGCAACTCCTCCTCATTCCTGTCCACCCGAAATCAAGGAATAAGCAGTCTAGACTTTCAAGCAAAACCCATGTCAGAACTGAAAACCAACACCCACCACAGTGTGGAAAGCACCACACCTGTTTTCTTGCATCATGATTCAAAAACTCTATTTTATCTAAGAAAAGCACACAGCTGCCATGTCCATGGCCTGTTGTCCAGGTTACAAGTCCATACAATCCTGCCAATGTTCTATTATCTGCATCCTATATTGCTGCAGGGGATATTGACACCACACACAAACATTAACGACCACATACATCAAGGGAGATAAATTACGAGGTGGTATTGACAAGGTGCATGATAGCACGCTGGGTTGTACGGCACTGCTCCACTAGATCCACTATCACTTCTCCTCTTATAGCCTGCATGACGGTAGCATTCTGTGGTTACTTAATATCCATAACAAACAAAAACCTCCCAATACCTTAGGTGCATATCATTCACAAATGGTACCATGCATACCACCAGATGATTGGCCATGCATTCTCAAACAATCCAGGTCAAAGGAAATAGTCACAGAAGAAAAGATGGTCACCACTACAAACACATACCATTCTGTCTCGAGGGGGCACAGCACTCAGCATCTCTGAGAGAACTTCAATGACACCACGAGTATTTTGAATGTCTGTCAAGCTGCATCAAATGCAAGACCACAAGGCAAACCATCAGAATATTTCAAAAAGGAGATGTAACATCATGTGCTTGTGCCAAGCGAGCTTATAATTTGATGCTGGTTCTTCTGCTCTTTTATAGGACAAACCATCTAGCTCCCTGTTGATCGATTGATGCACTTTGGTTTGGTGCAGAGTAAATGATCCATACCTCATAGATGGAATATGGATGTTGGCCTCAGATCTTGGGGTAACCATCCCTGAAGGCTGCAACCCTGAGGAAAGAGAGTGGTAAGGAGAAGCAATGGACTGTGATTGAGGTGGAATGAGGGTAGGCACTCTGTGCACGTCCCTGTGCCGAGGGAATTGTACACCTAAACTCTGCAAAGATACAAAATGAACTGGCTTCAGCAACTGCCAAAAAAATAACATCATGCAAGACTTGCCACAAACATTTTGTCAAAGAGGATCACTGCGATGGACCACAGCTCCTGGTATAATACCAGAGGACCCACGAAACTCCTAGAGTGACAGCTACAAATAAATGACCCCTGTGCCATAACCTTGCAACAGAACAGACATCTGGTCAGAAAAGATTCGTGATTCACACCTGCAATTGACTATAAGCCATGTAATACTGGGGGTAGGGCGCCCCATGACCCCCAAAAGTCTCTTTCCATGAATCCACCAATACAATTATCTTGTCCCTCACTCGTGTGTCCACCTGCCAAAACTCAAATGGAGGGAGGCAACCATCACTGCCTTATTCATCAATACAACTGCTGCCCCAAAACAAAGCCTTATGAGATGACAAAACCAGGTAGAACCACCAGTGCCATTGGAGATTGGTATGAGGTCATTTGTCCCACAAATCTTGATGATAATCATGAGACCAGTTCCTCCTCACAAAAAATCACCACATCAGCAACTGGGACTCAAATCTTTTTCAAAAGCAATCCAGGACCAAAGCTAGAACTGAGGTTGCAGTGAAGCTTATCAGGAGCTTGACTGCAATCCCACAAATGTGATGCCAACCAAGATACATCTATCCAGGACCAGAGAGGGGCAACAACTCTGTACATGCTTACAACAAAAAGACATACATTCAAGCAAAAAGGGACCAAATTGAGAAACCAAAACTTGACACACTTACTTTCTTCTTCATGATTTTCACCATTTCTTGCAGCACCTCTCGGTCCTGGATGTGTTGATGGACATTATCTCCACAATTCCTTATCAATGTTTCCAGAAGCTGCACAGAAAGTTCAGATAGCCATCTTACTCAAAAGGACTTCCAAATTCAGGAATCTTATGCAAACAAATTACAACCAGAAACCCAAACATAAAAGTAAGTAGCTCAAGCCCCAGGGAAACAAGCAAAGATGCATACCGTCAGGGCAAGAAGTTGGACCATTGGATTACGATTTGTAAGCCGTCGCTTGATTGTCTTGATGACATCCTTTGCTTGCCTGATTAATTGCAAAACCCATGACTCCCAGATTACAACCATCACAAACCAAATAGGCAACTTGATCCATGAAAAGCTTGGATCACTTCATAATGTCAATACTGAACATAATGTTGAGTTCATGTTATCTACATAAGCTCAGAGTCCCTGATCAAACACCAAGGTAAGGCCTCAAAGGTGCCAATCAAACATGTACATGATGCCTCCACTACCCCCAACAAGCAGAAAGGGCACACTACTAACATAAGCACATAAGCACACATCAGACTAAGACAAACCTCAACGATGAAATGGATCAAACCAACAGATCTCCCACCACACGACTTCAGGAAAACAAGAAGCTTTTTCTTGACCCTAAGAAATGAAGCTTGAAACCAAAGGAGTCAGGAATTAATTCCCACAACTTGAACTCTGAGCTGAGACCCAAAACCCTAATCAGTCAGGAAAAACCTCCTGGACATCAAGCTCCAAAAAGCCTAATTCACTACCCAACCCTCAGAAGACTAAGCTCATAATGCCAAAGGATATTCAGAAAACAAAGCTGACCTAGACTCTCAAGAACTGTCATACACCATAGAACATCAACAGACACAAAAATTCTGGAAAGCATAATTCAGTATTTCATCTCAACAAACTCACAAAAACCCATCTGTTCTGAGCTCAAAAAAACAACCTAAGCATGCACCAAAAGAACTTTCAAAAATCGATTTACTGGACTTGTCACAAGAAGTTGCAAACAAATAAATGTGTACTAGAGACTTCAGAGAAAACCAAGTTCGAAATGCCTGAGAATAGACATTAAAGAGACATAAAGACAACCCAAAACATTAATTCAGCCCCCAATTTTCTCCAAGAAAACCAGTCTCGAATGCTTATGTAGGCACAAGAAACTACTTAACACAAAACTCCAAAAGAATCCAATTCAGCTAAAACGCTCCCCAAAAAAACTCTACCTACAAAATTCAAGCAAGTTTCATGTGGAACCGACGAGTCCGATTTGAGAAAGAAAAAAGCCTCGAGAAACCAACAAATCCATGCCGAGATTGGGCACCAAAGACCTTCTTCAAGAGACCAACAACCTCACACAACCCAGATCGCCAAGCACCCGAAAAGGCCTTATCCCAAAACACACGTCTCACCACAACCCAAAGCTCCAAATCACTCTATAGTCTACACCTTAGAAGAATTAGCAAAGCGGAGAACAAAGCGATAACCCAAGAAAAGGGAAAATAAAAGAAAACAAACTCACGAGGGGTCGTTGTTGATAACATCGCAAAGGTCGACGTTGATCGCCCAGTCCGGTCCGGCCAGCAACTCGCTCGTCGCTCTCTCCACGATCCCACTAACCGTCATTTTTTTTTCTCCACTTTACCAAACCAAAAATGGAATGAAATCCCAAAACTCTCCCAAATTTCACCCAAAGTCCCTTCCAAAATCGGCCTAAGAAACTCCGCCTAAGAAAAAGCCTTAGTACTCTACAAATCGTTGGAAGCCGCAGAACAAAATCACAACCCCGATGGAATCCAAAAAACCAGAATCCGAAGCAATTGTCGAACGGGGTACTCGATCTGAAAGAAACGAAGAATTATGAATTGCGTGTAACTTAGGTGCGAAATTGGGTAGTTGCGGGGACACGCAAAAAGATGACCAAGACCACAGCGCACTACGCAGAAAAAGACAGGAACAAGACGGCGTGTTGACAACACATGGAGAAGTGTGAGTAGGGGAAGAAGAGAAAGAATTGTGAGCGGAAGGTGAGTTGTAAGCTGCTTTCCAAGTTGCCAACTGCGAAAGATCCCGGCATTATTAAGTAGGTGGCGTTTTGGCAAGGCAATCTACTCCATCCATTTTTGCTTCACCAATAATTCATTTAACTTCATCCCAAATCTCATTTTGTACATTAACATTCCCTGCAGTTTTCAATTCAAATTTCTTTTGCTCATTCGTCAATCATCCTCTTTCCATCCAATAATTCATTACACATCCGAATCCCATTTTGTACTATGGAATGGGCAGCCACTCGCCTGTTCCATTACATTACCCATCCTTGGTGAATGATTATGACACGCCACGAAATGATTAGGGAACAACATGGGAACTTATGTGCACATTTTGGGGAAAATCATGGGAACATGAAAACCAACAATAGGAACAGTCTTTGTAATAATGTAACCTTCTGGTTTGGAAGATTAAAAGCAGAATCTTCAATTATGGAAGATTAGTTTTCTACAGACGGTTACCCGAAGTGTCATCCAAGTGACATGTGGCAGGTTTGAAGGGCCACAATGCTATCGAGCCGACTATGCTCTTCAATGTGAACAAAAAATGGCGCAATTGTCAGGCCAACCTGCATTACATTCTCTGCAGCTTCCAATTCAATTGCTTTTGCTCATCTGTCAATCATCCTCTTTCCATCCAATTTTCATTTTTGTACATTCTCTGCAGTTTTCAATTCAGTTGCTTTGCTCATCTGTCAATCATCTCTTCCATCCATTTGCTGCAGTAGTTTTACACATGGAAATGTCAGTTTTCAAGTCTTTCTTCCAGCGTTCCAACACATATGATTTGCTCATTTGGCACTCATACTCTTTCCATCCATCTGCTGCAGTATCTTTTTCACAGATCAAAGCCTCAGTCTTCAATTCTTCTCAGCTTTCCAACAGAATTGCTTTGCTCCTTTGGCACTCTTCCTCTTTCCATCCAGTTGCTGCAATGTTTTTTTTTTGACAGATGGAATATTTGTTGGACAGAAAGTCTTTGCAGTTTTGGGACTCAATTGCTTTGCTCATTTGTCAAGTTTGTATGTAAGTAAGTAGTGGACTTCACATTTATATTTGGGCTCATTTTTCTCAAGTTAGTAATAAATATGCTTGAACAAAACTTAACATTTTTTCTGCCCTCGTTTTCGCAAGTTGACTTGAGATTTGTAATGGGCTCCTGATGTCAGGGGGCTTGTGTACCTCCATGCGCCACTTGCCACCTAGGAAAAGAGAGTGGGATCATCACTTCATCCCCTATAGCTTATGTGGTATTGTATTGCTCTTTCTATTAACCGTTAATTGACATTGGAGCAAAACAGTCCCAATACAAAAGTTGTACCAGCCTTCACAAATGTGCCCAAAGGTCATGAATTTTGTGAGAATTTTTAAAATCCAACTCAGTAGAGTTGCAGAGGACTTCAAGATCAAATCCTTCAATTCAAAAAAAAAAGATTTGATTCAAAAATGAATGATTAATTTGCTTTGTGCAAATTAACAAATCAAAAAATGATCTATGGGTTTCATAATGCGAGTAAGAGATAGTCTTGTATATAACTATCTACACACTTCACCATGCATTTACTACTATAATACATCAAAATGTATCTACTTGATTTACATAGCAAGTAGATAACTTGAGACATTTATTTATGATGTCTCTTTATGAAGCTTTCTAGTAAATAGACTACATCCAAGGTAGGAAGAAAGCAAGAGAGGAAATAAAATACTTTTTTTTTGCGTACTTTTTACTATGCACGTTATACTTGAAGGCTTTTTTTGTATTGAAAGCTCTCTTATTATTTCACATTCCTTCCTCTAGCCTAGTAATCCTAGCAAGATTTCTTATGGGGCTAATAGCCTCACATACTCGTGTTGGCTTTAGTTGTTTTTTGGCTTGGCTGGTGTTTGTTTGCACCATCTATTTTCTAGATGATGGGTTAAAAAAAAAATGTATATTTTTTTTATCGTCAAAGCAAGTGATAAAGGGGATTTTGTAATAACTATGATATTTTTTTCTGTTTTTTCAAGCATTGTTTTAGTCTCCAACATATCATTGAAATCCCCACCATTGAAAGTTTAATTTTTAAAGTTTTGGGTAGTTGTTAAACTTACAAGTTTTTGGAGGATTGCACAAGACACCATGCTTTATTGATAGTAGAAATTTTAAGGTAGATATAAGGCATCTATATGAATGATGTGGAAAAAATACTATGCAAAATCAAGTTGAAATGAGCAAGAAATGGATGGTCAAAGTTGGCCATCCAATGTAACTCTACACAAAATCATACAAAATTATTTTTTTTGGGCAGAAAAAAATCACCAATGTTTGGAACTGTTCTTATGTTGCAAACACACTTGGTGGTAAGTAAGTGGTAACTCAATGTTTTCAAACTTGTGACATTCACAAATGGAGAGTTAATTCATACCAAATCTTATGTGGCATCCTAGGTGGCATGCAGTATTGAGTGAATGTTAGGGAAGTGGTAAATAAACACCAAATTTTTAGAAAATGAAGATTTTTCATTAGGGTTTCAATGCTATGGAGCAGCCCCCAAAAGGGGCTTTAACTCAATGTTACCTAACACTAAGGATCTACCTCGTTCCCCACTATGTTCCTTTCACATTCCCCTCCATTCAAATACATCTACTGTGCTTCCCTATTTTTTCCTTTCTTTGCTTGCTTATTGGACCCCTCTTTTGTGCTATGATTTGCTCAAGAACATGAAAACTTGTGCCCGCACAAGAACAAAAACTTGTTGAAAACCTTTGCTTTGTGGAACTTTGCTTGCTCAAGAAGAAGAGTGCATCCACAAAGAATCTTGATAAAAAAACCATGGACTTTTGCAAGATTGTAGTCTCCAACACCCATGAAGATGAAATTGAGGAATGTATGCAAGTTTTCAGACCTTTTAATGTCTTCAACTTGCTTTCAGTCTTCTTGTTTGTTTTCTTCAAAATCCTTTACCACTTCAAAACCATGTTGCTTTGAATCTTGATCAATAGAACTTGCAAAAACATAGATAATTCCACAATATGCAAAAATATACAAACAAACAAATCATACAACAATGATTCTTGAACATTTAATTTGAAGGAAAAAATCATAACATAACCATTTTTTTTATTGTCCATAGTTGTTATCTTTAGCACTAGATCTACCAACGATGGAACAACAAGTGGACCAACAAAAAAGAAAGCCAAAGGTAAAGGCAAGAAGGTTTAAAACTTAGATTTAGTGGAAGTGCAATCCAGAAAGCCACGATAATCAAATTGGAAGCATGCCAAAGTTTTGGCTCTTGTGAAAGCCAAGAAAGAAAAACACCTTGCAAACCTTGACAAACAAGATGCACAAGATCAATTTGAAATTACAGTTACCAAGTGGAAGAAAATGTCAAAATATGTGATGAGTTTAGGTTCCACAATTCACTTCAAAAATGGACCAATGTGCAAGGATAAATGTTGTTCCATATTTGGAGACTCTACAAGAATCTACGATTACATGGCAATTACTGGACATAACGAAAAATATTGGGCCATGAACATTGCAAATAAAACTTTTTTCAACCTCTCGAAGAGCTTTAGGTGAAGCTTGTATGACATGATTACAAGATTCCTTAGTTTAAAACCACTCTTCAACCTGGCCCATACAAGAAACCTCGTGATGGACAATGCAAATCAAGTTAACAAACCATTTGGCCTCACCCCTATGGATCTGTGTAATTGGATTCTTCGCGGACTGCGCTGTATAATACCATATAATACCGTATAATGTATTATACAACACTCAGAGGTCCACTGTCCACCTCATTTGTAGATGTTACCCTCGACGCCTCGTCCATCACCTCCTCGGCCTCGAAGATATCCTTGTCATGCATGCCGTCTACGCCCTCGAATATGTTAACACGATCAAATTCATCAACGCTACCACCAACAGCATCCTCATCCTTGTCGACAGGGTCCATTTCATGTTCAGATTCATATCCGCTATCAGGGCAGAGCTGGTGCAGCCACTTGCAGAACTTTGTATCCCTTGTTGAAGCGATTTGACGATTGAGCT
>Ga0116227_10008935_pt1 | contig 18507 bp, 11 predicted proteins | sample S1TSphgellanicum_FD_89693 | JGI IMG/M metagenome (GOLD analysis project Ga0116227, IMG submission 89693) | Host-associated microbial communities from peat moss isolated from Minnesota, USA - S1T2_Fb - Sphagnum magellanicum MG | ecosystem: Host-associated > Plants > Peat moss > Unclassified... | reverse complement strand
TTCGATAATGCAAATCATGTTCCAACAAAGGATTTCAAAGATATATGTACAAAGATTATAAAAGCTTGTGGGGGGCTCCCTTTAAGTCTTGAAGTATTGGGTTCTTTTTTGTGCAATATTAAAGAATTAGAAATCTAGGAAGGTGCATTGAGCGAATTGAAAAGTGGGCAAAGTTTCACCGGGGGCAATGATAATGAAAAACTTTGGAGTAAATTGAAAATTTCTTATAACTGCTTGGATAAGCAACATCAAGACATGTTTTTGGATATTGCTTGTTTTTTTCGTGGTTTAAAAATAAGTACAATTTGTTGAACATGGAGTGGAGATTATTTACACTCGAAATTTGAATTACAAAATTTACAACATAGATTTTTAATCTGATGGGCAGAAGGTGGAATCTTATACATACATGAACAATTACAAGACATGGGTCGAAATATTGCAATGCAACTTCCAATTATGAATTATTTTATATGGAAATCAAATAAGCCATTTATTTTTTTACAAAAAGATGAGGTTGTCACCATACTATTTCAATCCTATAATTTTATTTTGATTGCCTATGAATTTTTTTTTATGTCCAAAAATGTTTTACCTTTCAATTTCAATTTCATAAATACACATTCTTTTAAAAACACATTAGCATTAGATGAAATGTTCTTGTATATTAATAATCCTTTTGTTTTCATTTTATGTGATAGGTGATGGAAAATCTAGAAGGCATTTCATTGAAAAAATGTGATAATTTGCTTACATTGTCCCAAATTGGTTCAAAGGGATTTCACAAACTTAGGTTGGTTGACCTAATAAAAGCCTCACCAAGTATTGTGAATTTTTGCATCCAAGGGCAAACTTTGAATAATGTTAAGTGATTGTGCTTCAAGAAATGCATGATTTAAACATTGCTGAATAATTTGTTTTATTGTTTACAATTAAAAGTACTTGATTTAACACAATGTCTATATTTGGAAAAAATACCTTCATCTATTGGCCAATTGAATACACTCCAAGAGCTTGATTTGAATGGGTGTTCCAAGTTGAAAGAACTACTTTCATCTATTGGCCTATTGAATGCACTCCAAGAGCTTGATTTGAATGGATGTTCCAAGTTGAAAGAACTACTTTCATTTATTAGCCAATTGAATGCACTCCAAGAGCTTGGTTTGAGTGGATGTTCCAAGTTGAAATAACTATCTTCATCTATTGGCCAATTGAATGCAATCCAAAAAACTTGATTTGAATGGTTGTTCCAACTTGAAAGAACTACCTTCATCTATTGGCCAATTGAATGCACTCCAAGAGCTTAATTTATACGGGTGTTCCAACTTGAAAGAAGTACCTTCATCTATTGGGTTTGAATGCACTCCAAAAGTTTTATTTATCATAGTGTTCCAAGTTGAAAAAACTACCTTCATCTGTTGGCCAATTGAATGCACTCCAAGAGCTTGGTTTGAGTGGGTGTTCCAAGTTGAAAGAACTACCTTCATCTCTTGGCCAATTGAATGCACTCCAAACGTTTAGTTTGAATGGGCGTTCAAACTTGAAAGAGCTACATTCATCTATTGGCAAATTGAATGCACTCCAAGACTTTTAATTAACATGGTGTTCCAACTTGAAATAACTACATTATTTATTGGCCAATTGGATGCACTCCAAGAGCTTGGTTTGAATGGGTGTTCCAACTTGAAACAATTACGTTCATCTATTGGCCAATTGAATACACTCAAATTGTTTATTTATAAGACTTCTTCAACTTGAAAACATCTTGAAAAAGATACATTCATCTATGGGCAAATTGAATGCACTCAAAGTGCTTCATTTGTCAAGGCATTCCAACTTGAAATAATTACTTTCATCTATTGGCCAATTGATTACATTGAAAAAAGATTCATTTGTCAAAGCAATCCAACTTGAAATAACTATTTTCATCTACTTACCAATTGAATACATTCTAAAAGCTTCATTTGTCAAGGCAATCCAATTTGAAACTATTTTCATCTATTGGCCAATTGAGTACATTCCAAAAGCTTCATTTGTCAAGGTGTTCCAACTTGAAAAAAATACTTTCATCTATTGGTCATTGAGTGCACTTCAAAATTTTGATTTATGTGAATGCTACAACTTGCAGGAATTATTTACATGTACATTGACCAATTAAATGCACTCCAAAAGTTTTAATTGTGAGAATGAACAAGCTTGTAGGAATTACTTACATTTATTGACCAATTTAATGCATTCAAGGAACTTAATTTGTTAAGGTGTTTCAAGTTGAGATAATCACCTTCATCTATTACCAACTGAATCATTAGTAAAAAACCCCTTTTTTTCAACCAACCCACCTTCCACTTGATTTCATCTTTGACTACGTTTCAATTGTAATTTTTTGAATATTTTAAAAAAAAATTCACAATTGCCAAGTAAATTGAACTGCCTATTCTTTTGGTGGACAAATGAAAGCAAATCCCAATTATTTCAGAATTCATGGAATATTTTTAACACCCACATGGCTACAATTGAATTCTAGTTGAAACATTGACTTGGAAAATTACATAGTTAATGTCAAATATGCCAAAAAGCCCAATTCCAAGGAAACATTTTACATATGTGGAATTGTTACAAGTTAAACATTATTTTTGAATTGAAACATGTGTAATATTTTCAAAACATGTACAAAATTTTGAAATGTAGTTGTAATTGCAATTATAACCAAAATTTTCACACCCTAAACCCTATCCATTACCTTGCAATGCACACTTCATTTGATTTGATTTTGGAACCCAAAAACACCATTTAAAAAAAAAAAAATTTGTTGCCATAAACAAAGACAAATGTTCATTGTTTGTAATGACCTTGTGTGTGGCAAACATGTTTTTGTTCATTAAAATGTGATTTAATGTTGAAATTTTTATTAATGTGTTTTTTAAATTAAATTTAAACATTTCATGAAATAAATTACCAACCACCCATGCCCATGGTTCACAAATTTTCTTATCAGCTATTCATATACAACCTACTCATTTATATGATTTACTTACCTACTATTGACCTACATATTACCAACTCCTTACTTACTTACCTACATTCCTATTACCAATCTACCTATTAACAACTTTGGACCTAGTTATCACATACCTAATCATAATTACCAACCTACATAATTTACCTACCTACCTACCTACTTATCTATATACCTACCCACTTACATGTTAAACTTGCATGTTTATTACTAACCCCAAACCTACCTATCACAAACATATTTATTACCTACCTACTTATTACCAACTTACTTACGACCTACCATTAAAGGAAAATATTTTTTGATTTTTGAACCTTTTATGCATTTAGTAATGATTGGATTACTAAATTGATAAGTTTTAGATGTTTTTAAATGTCAAGGACTAATAGATTTTAAGATGATAATTTTTGAAAAGTCATTAAAGGTTCAAGAAGAATATTGACCAAATTCTTTGGTTAACATTGCCTTTATCAGATACCTTTCAATAACTCTTGAAAATAGACAACACTTACTTTTGCAAAGTTACTTAAACCTTGAATACAAGAATGAAGGGATAATTATTAAATTATATTCATAGACTTTTTTAGAGGATGAATAGTTAGAAATAAAAGAAAAAACAAATTGCAATTATTTATTTTGCAAATTTATGTTTCTTTTATGTAGAAACATTTTTTGGTAATTCAAATTTTCTATATATATTTTTGTTGATTTGAGTTTTGTTGACCTATATAAACTTTGATATTCTTGATTTAAATATTTGTAGTAAAATTGGAATAAGAATTTTGTTAAATTATAAACTTGTTGAGTTTATGAATATTTTTCACATATTATTAAATCATTGTTTGGTATAAGTCATTTAAAATTTTCAACCCTACAAAACTCATATTTGGAAGGTTGAGACTCTTGATTTTTCTTAATTCATACTATTTTTTGTATTTCATTTGGATTTTTAAATTTTTAGACCATTCAATAAAAATGAAATAAAATTTGATTTGTATAGTTCCATATTCCACTTAAGGATACGTGATAAGCATATGTACCACCTACTTAAATGATAAGACACTTTTAATCATAAGAATCATAGGTTCTAATGACCAAATAGTTGGTCCACGTCACATTAATCATACTGAGACGGCCACATATGTAAATAAAAGGCTTTTAGATAGTTTATTTCAATTAAAAACTAATCACTATAAGAATTCATGGGTTCTCAACATGTCCAAGTTGATTAACCTATACCAATTTAACTATAAATTTGATCAATTTGATTAAGGCCCATGGTTGTTGAAGTGACATGTATATTTTGATTGGTTTAATTAACTAATTTATGACCTTTTTCTTATTATTGGTCAACCTAACATTTATTCAAAAATGACAAATATTGAACACCTATAGTACAAAAGGATAAAGGTGTAATGAAATAAAACATATAGTCAAATACGATAAAACATGAACACCTTTAGTCAAAAAATATATGAATGTAATCAAATAAAATATGTAATCAAATAAGACATGTAATGATAAAATTTGAATTTTTTTTTTACATAAGTACTTGTAGGTTGTGGGTTGGTTTTAAATAGGTAGGGAGGTAAGAAAATTATGATAAAATAGGTAAGTAGGTAAATAAATATTTAATTATTAATTTTTTCATTAATTATTATGTTTGTTAGGTAGATAGCTCAAGGCTGGGGTAGATAGTTAAACATGGTAGGCTAATTATTAAGAGAAGATAGGTAGGTATTATGTTGGCTATTAATTATATTTAAGGTTGATAGGCTATAATAAGTTAAATTAGGGTAAGGTAATTAACAAGTTAGTTAAGGTGGGTAAAATATATAAATTGAAGGTAAAACATTAATTGTTTCATATTTTTGGCATTAATATTCTTTTAAAGCCATAAAATATAATTATAATATATTATAAATAACTTAGTCTAGGTAATATAGGTAGCCTAGTTCAATATACCTATATTAGCTAGGCCAATATATCTAATATACCTAAGTTAATATACATGATAATATACATAGTATACCTACCTACTAATTAGACCTAAGTTAGTATAACATATATAAGTATTGGGTATACTAACTTAACCTAAGTAGCATTAAATTAATATGTTTTAGGTAGTTATTTAAGCCAATATAGGCACCTTAAGCTAATAATATATACAAGTTATTATAAGTTAGTATATAATTAGGTAGCCTAGTACAACCTAGATAATGAATAATATAGCTTAGGGTGACACATACGTGAACACCTACTTAAGTGAAACTTCCTTATTTATCTACCTATGTAAGCAATGTAAAAAAAAAAAAACATGTTCATTAAAATATGTTCACAAAAAAAATTCACTTTATGAAGGTGGTGGTGCAATGGTTAAGAATTTGATTATTCAATTTGAAAATGACTTGAATTATATCATCTTCACATTTGCAATTTAAACCACTACTTTGGTGGCCTAGCTCACCTAATTAGGAGGCCTAAGCTAACTAGTTGGCCTAGGTTGGTATGTACACATAAATATATAAATGCATATATGCATTAATTATTAGGGAGGTAGCTAGGTAGGTAAATTATTATTATTTTGGGTATTAATTATCTAGGTAGTAAATTAAATAAATAATAATTTTGTTGGGCAATAAATTTAGAAATAATTAAAATTTTGTAGATTTTTTTATTGCTTATTGTCATTGGATCATTGAAAAAAACCTAGCCAAAAGGACCAAATTAGATTGGGCTTGTTGAAATTGATTTGTTGAAAATGAGCAGTTGGTTAAATGGGCAAATGCCAAATTTGGATTTTTTTCGAACAAATTTTCTCGTCAAATAAACTATGAATTCATGTAATGGATTCATGATTCATCCATGTGGCAAGAGGCATACACCATTAATTGCATACTAGTTGCATGCGTGAATGTATAAGGTGAAAAAGATGATGAGGCAAATTTGTAGTTGGAAACAATAAGTAATTGCATGTAGTTGCAAATGGTTTGGTTGTGTATGGTAATTTTCCTTCTAATGAAAGTAGTAGGTGGAAACATAATTAAGTGGGGGTGTCACTTGGATTTTCAAACATTGTACCCACCATTCACAATTAGTAGCTTTTGTTGAAATACTTACAATTTTCAACAAAAGGAGTTCAACTACATTTTAATATTCTAGATTTTAACATTCAAGGCTAAATACACAAGGCACAATGTTTCGTTTAATGAGCAACACTGACCTAGTGTTTATGACTTTCAATCCTTTGAAAGTGGTTAGGAGTTTGATTCTTCAAAAATTTGGCAAAGTTACATCCTTTTTTTTAAATTAAATTTTTCTTTTGTGAATTATTTAACACCAAACCATAATGGCAAGTATGGAATAAAAAACAACATAAATCTACAATAAAGACAAAAGATAGGATAACAAAAAATATGACATGCTTACAATATAGCAACAATAATGAAATTTTCCTTAAACCTTATTGACATCAATGGGACAAATCAATTACAACATTGATTAATACATGTTAAGTAATTATAAAATGTGAACAAGGACATGAATTTTTAATCACAAGTCCATCAATGTCAACTTTCCCATGATATTGTACATTTAATTTTCCTTGCATCATAAATCCAAGTAATTACATCCCAATAAACTGTAAGTTCAAATAATAAATGTTCAATCCAATAAGTTCAAAGCAATGTTGTGCATTATAAATGTAAATGGCCATGTAACACACCATGTAAAATTGTGTAAATGTAAATCATTTACATTTGCATGCCTAAATTGTTACACACATGTTTTGCTAAACATATTTTGGGTTTTATATTTAACATTTGCATGACATATGTGCATATATTTATGAAATACATTTATGCAATCTTGTGTATACCATCATGTAAGGCCATGTGCAAATGTAAATTAGGGTGTTATACCTTCATTTTTACAAACTATCATAAACTCCAATGACATTAAGAAGTGCAACAACACCTTCATTCTACTACATTTACCTCAATTCTTAGTGTATGATAAGACCTTGTTGTCAAAACATAATCCCATGGGAGGCAAGGGTTGAAATAGGCAAATTATGCTTACTTTTCAATTGCAAAAGATACTTTACACTTGTTTTGTAGGCATAGGAAGCACTTTATGCCTTTTAAGTAGGTGTAAGCTACTTTCTCTTTTCACATAGGTTATATTATTAGATTTAAGGTGTTATCCATTTACAATAAAATTTACAATTGAATACTTTACATGAGAGAATGAACAAATAAACACAATACACATTACCTTCTACATATGCTTATTGCATTTTCTTTTCTCTCCATAGGATTCAAGATGACAACTATGAAAATAAAGTTGGTTCAACAAAAAAGAAAGAAAGAAAAAAGGGAATTAGCCAAGAAAATAGAAGAAGGAGTTATGTATGGAAGAATTATATCTTATAACATAAATTTGTTTGTTATGATTTTGTTAGCTTCCTTCATGTTGTTCCCCTTTGTTGAGGATATTTGTAGGTGTAGTTGATGCAATTCCTTACAATACTACAAGCTTTTACAATGACCTATTTTAGATTTTTTTTTGGGGGGGGTCCTTTTGCCTTCTCCTTTTCTTGTGATTGTCATGCAATTTCCTTTCATTGTGGTCTTAAGTAACATGATTTAAAATTATTCTCATGTTGCTCTTTTTCATTTACATTTTTCACAAATGTAAGTAGTGACATTGTGGTTGTTTTAGTACTCCTAGCATTGTTGCAAGGTTTGTTAACAACTTGTTTTAAGTGACCTTCACCCCTTCTTAGTTCACACACATTTTTGTCATTATCTTGCATAACAATACCCTCATTATTCCAAAAACCACATTCACAATGATAGTGAAACATATAATACCCCTATTTAGTCTGTAAATCATATATTTTCAATGACAATGGGAGATGCTATACCTTCATTTCTTTTGCAAATAATAAATTTTCCATGGCAATTAAAGTTATAATACCCCCATCTTGTTATTATTATTATTATTATTTTGTGAGAGAATGACCACAATATCCTTTGCATGTGCATATTCCATTTCCTCATTTTGTGTTCTTTTTCAACAAAATATACAACAGTTTGATTTTAGTTTACAAGTGATGTATTTTACAATGATGGACGTGAAAGCAAAATTTTATTATTAGTGTATCTTGGTTTTGTGTGTAGGGCTATAACAATTACATATGTTTTGTTTTGTGTTACATTTTTTATTTAACTTATTTACATGGAATGAAATGGCTTTACAAAATTTTGCACTTGTATTTACACATCTGAAAACATTTACAATTACACATTCACAAATGTGAATAGAAATTATACATTTACATTTACATATGGTGTATATATATACATGAAATACACTTACACTTTCTTGATCCATACATGAAAAACCATATACAATCACAACATTGGTTCAAACAACTACAAAAGGTTTAATTGCTTAAAAAAATGTTTCAATGTGCTTAGCCTTAAAAACTTATATGTCCTCCATTTTGTAGTGTTTGTAACCTATTTTAAGATTAGTCTATGAATGGGCAATTTATCTTGCTTAAGCTTTGAACTTGTTGCTTTAACTTGAACAAATACTTGTGAGGTTTAGGCTTTAAGCTATTTGACATTCAAGGAGGAGATAATTTACACAACAATCTAAATTCACAAGGAGGACATATTTTACACAATAATCTAAATTGCAAATTTGACCCACTAAAAACACAATCAAATAAGAAATCTACCCAGCATCCACTGGCCACTAGATGAATTTAGGTTTAGTAGCAATTTGGTATTCATATTAGGACAATGTTTGCAAGAGATTATTTATTAACATACAAAATATTAAAATTGACATTGTATTCTAAAGGCAACAATTATTGGCTAGTCTTGTTTTTTGTATATTTTCAAAATCGAGAACCTAAAAAGTGTGGCATAAGCTTCAACGGAGAACAATATGTTGAAAGCAAGGGTATAAAAAAGCAAACCAACTTATTGGATTAACAGAGACTTGAGAAGGAGGTCACAATCATTAAGGGATTGTTGAAAAGAGGATCAAATATACATACCCCCAACATTGTCATTGACAAATCAATCTTCTTATGCTTCTACGAGCATCAAGAATGGTGCAATTCTTCTTTGTTGATTCCCATTGTTCTTCATTGCTAGTAGTCACACTGCAATAATCTCTTCTATATCTGAGAGAGAGAGAGAGAGAGAGAGAGAGAGAGAGAGGAAATAAAAGCCCCATCAAATATAACCCAAATCTCCATTTGAAATCAATAATGAATTGAAGGTCAAATTGATACTCTGTAATGGGTTTGGATTTTTACAAGCTAAGACAATCTTGTCTCAGCAAACATGTGGTTCCATATGACCTCCATAGAAACATAAAATACAAGGGAAATTGAGTCTAGAATGAATAACCCATATGTTACCAAAGCATAATAAACACACCAAATGTAACATATATCCCATCAACCCATGTCAACATCCACCCCACCCAGCCAACCTGAAAGCTTGAGGAAGCTCTCCCGCCTAGAATCCTACCAGAAACAAAAACATTCCACATCTTTAGAGAAGCTTAACAGGCCACATGAGCATCAGATTTGATGCATGGAATAAGCCCTCATGGCTAGGATGGCTCAATGAACCATCAAGGGAAATTTTCTTTATGGGATTTGGGATTCATGTGTACAAGGAATTTTCTAAAGCTTGCTCTGTTCTGAGGCACTTTTTTGACAGTGGAAACGCAAGCTGAAAATGGCTTTCCAACAGTAAAGGTTGTTATGCTTGATACAATGTCCAGTACTTCCCAAAAACAATCATGAAGCATTTTGAGCTTGCTCCACTGCGGAAACCACTTTGTGTAGTCTCAGAACACATTTCAATGTTGTCCTTGATTAGATCTTAATTCAGCTTGTAGTAGTTCCAGCAAGTCTCAAATTGGCATTTCACATGAGTCAGCATCCCAGCTCAATTGCTCAAACTTGCCAACATTTCTTCAAGCTCATAATTTTGACGTTCTTTCATGACAGGTTAAGCCCCTTGGCAGCTGAAGGGCATGACCCTGAATCCAGCCCATAAATAAGCTTCTCAACACAAATAGTCCTGTAGCAGGCTATAAAAAGCCATTGTCAACAGCACAAAAAAACTTCCAGAAATTTCAGCTGTGTCCAAAGTCATCGGGGAGCTGGATTAGCCAGACTCTTCCTGAATTTTTTATGAAATGATGTATCTCGAGTAAGTGAGGACCTTCGGTGGTGAGTCTGACCTGTTGTTGCAAGGGGCTCTACTGAAGACTCTATCTGCAAAAAAAAAGTCATTTTATAGCTTGTTAGTGCAGTGTAAGAAAGACTACATGTAAATCACAACAGTCATAAGCAGTACAAGCTTCCTGCCAGGATTGAATCCAAAACCCTCCACAATCCAGAATGTAAATGTCTCTAATTAGTTATAGCCTTGCACAAAGAAAGAGGGGCAGCTTGCTGACAAATCATAAGTAGTTGAAAAGAAGAATCTCTAGCTTCAAGCACAACCCCATACACAATCCAGGAAACAATGAATGGAGATGGTTGTCTTGATTGCCTGTTAAAGGACTAGTGATGAGTGACCTTGAGCCTAGCTACAGGCTGTAGCAGACCATCTACCAAGTAGAGGCACAAGCATGTAGTGAATACCATACTAGGTCAAGGTTGCTACCTCCCTCTTTTAACTATTTTTCAGTTACTGATGTACCTATTTTAGGAGGTCAAATGAGAAGAGCCAGGCTGCAGGGTGTAGCTGCCCTGCTCAGGGCAGTAAATGAATGCCAGATCAGAAAACTTTCTGAAAGCCTCAAATAGAGTATGACTTTCTAACACAAGGCTCTGCAGTCAACTTTGACAGTATAATTGACAAGTTTACAGTCTAAGGATGATCTGGTGTTTGGATATCTTGCCAAGACCACCCAATCTTCCAAATACTCAGTGAGATTCTATGTACAAAATGCTTTTGGAATTAGAGAACTTACGTGAGGGGGTTGAAGAGGTGATCTATCACCATGATATTCAATTATTGGTGATCCTTCTGCATCCTTCAGGGCCAAATACTCAATGCAGAATGGACCTTGATTTCGCCTAGGATCACCTGCCTTTAGTAAATTCCGGCTGAACCTTAGACCAACCTGCCATTCAGCTCGGAGATTGACATCATCGACATTGAATTCTCTACTGCTGGAGGCATTGTAAATCCAAAGACCTTTTTTCCACATAAGTGCATCATCCAAAGTTGCCTCAATCTTGTTCAAGCCAAGGTTTTTTATTGTTGGCCAAATCTTGCATCTAACAGCAAGCTTCTTGTTCCCAACTGTGTACTTGATGATGACTGAAGTTTCCGTGATTACATAGGTTGACCATCTGAGAAAGTCGTGATCCCAACCCTAACAAGGAATTAGCAAGCAAATCGCAAAGTTTCCAAACTGAAAGCAAGTGGCACCAACAACCTCAAAAAACCTTGCTTAATGAGTTCTGCAGTCTCAATTGACATTGTGTGCTGAGATTGCTCTTTTATTTGCCCTCACTTATATCCATCTGCTCTTTTCAATGCTCTGAAGTTCACTGTAATAAAAGGAGTCATCCAGTCAATCTGCAGGATAGTGATCAAACCTAGCATCTACTTAACTTTGGACTAAAACAAAAGGGTGTTTCAAACTGGATACACACATACAAATCATGACATGTTCTCAACATGTGATCACAACACCTAGAAGATAGGGACAAAATTTTGGGCCAAATTCAAAAGCTTCAGATACAATCTTACCCATTGCTAGAACTTGCTCGAGAGTATGAGCGTGCCCGAGGACTTCCATTCATGCGATTTGATAATCCTCCATTGTTACTTGAGGAATCCTGCATTTTTCCACTTGAAATTTAGATTTCCTCAATCCACCTGATTAGTAACAATATTGTTCTGTTGTGCACCCCTCATCATGCAGGTAATATGTGATAGGGTCCAGAATGATAATATATCTACGAGGTTTTACAGAAAATTCCACCATAAAACTTTGAAAGCAATTGCCGCCTCAGTTACAGAAAAACCAAAACAAACATGACAAGGATTGAGTGCAGTGGTCATAACCTTATAAGTGTCAATCATAAAGTACCAGACACCAAACCCTAATCATGAACTGTAATGTTTACTTCCCCCACTGACTCCATCAGCTCCTAACCAGCTCCTCATCATGAGCCACAACCTATGTTTTTCCAAAGCTAGCAGAAATGGGGTGTAGTAGATAACTATATAACAATCAGATCCAAATTTTCAGGCAAGCAATTAGGTATACAAAATCTGCTCCCTGAATTCTTTATGTCACAATTCTAGAAGCAACAGGAAGACTCAGTCATGAAATTGGCTGGAACTCGAGAAAGACATACCTCATTGCTGATTTCAGAGCTTGAACCATCCTCACAATCTGCAATATAAAGTCTTTTCACAACCTCTCTCATGCTGGGGCGTCGATCAGGGACATCATCTACACATTCCATGGCCAATTGCACAACAGCCAGTAGCTGCTGTTGCAGGTACTCACTAGGGTTGATCCGATCATCCACCATCTTGGGCAAAAGCAATTGCAACAAGTCTTGATCACTATGCAGAAATTCCCTGCACCAATCAACCAGACTCATCTTCTTCTCGATCGCTTTCTTGCCTGTCACGAGCTCAAGCAACACCACACCATAGCTGTATACATCATTCTTTTCATTTGCTTGTCCTGTTGCATAGTAAACAGGATCCACATAGCCCGGAGTACCTTTGAGGCGCATGGAGGTAGTGGGATCGACAGTCTGTGTCTTGCTTAGTCCAAAGTCTGCAATTTTGGCACGCATTTCAGCATCAAATAATATGTTGCTTGGTTTGATGTCACGGTGAACGAGAGTTGGTTTTGCATAATTGTGGAGATACTCCAGTCCCTGTGCAACATCCACTGCTACCTGCATTCTCTGGTGCCAATCCAAGAGATGGTGAGTGTCAGTCTCCTCGCTCTTCTTCTTATGCAGGTGTTGCTGCAGTGAACCATTCTCCATGAATTCATAGATGAGGAAAAGCTGGTCGCCTTCAATGCAGTAGCCAAGCAATGCCACAAGGTTATTGTGATGGAGTCTTGAAATGCTGCGCAGTTCGCTCCAAAACTCCTTCTCGACCAAATCCTGGTTCCTAATCTCCTCCGCACTATTGCTACACACAGCATCCAAAGCTTTATTCCTGTCGAGCTTTTTTACTGCAGCTTTTTGCCGTGGTTCTGCAGGACCTGGCAGAGAAGCTTCATACACTGTGCCCTGGCCACCTTTCCCCAATACCACTTTGAAGTAGTCTGTCATGATCAGAATCTCCTGAAGAGTGAACTTCTCCAGAGATCCAACCTGTAGCTCCCTTGGGCTGCTGCTGCTTGTCCCATGGCCAGTTCCATGGCTGCTTGCTTCGGCATGAGATGATGATTCATGGAGAGGTTGCTGCTGCTGCTGTTGCTGAGGAGTCTCCACCTTCTTTGACATTTGCCACCAGAAGCCGGTCGAAAGGCCCACTACAAATATGATTGTGACACTAACTAATGTTCTGAGAAGATCCATTGCCATACCTGATCTTACAAGCTTGAATGGAATCTCAGCTGCAGCAGCAATAGGAGTTTGGTTGAGGTTATTGCTTGCTACTGCTGTCATGCTCGTCTGGAGGGTAGCTTCTAGTTGCCCTCCTCCCTGTACCACCTTGTTGGAGAGAAGGAAAACCGGCGTGAGTATAGTCAGTAGTGTAGCCATGGACCACCAAGCTTTTCGCTGCAGAAGACGACGTGCAGCAGCAGCGACAGCAGCAGCCATGGTAGATTTTGATGATTTTTTCTTCCCCCTTGCTTGTTACCAGTTGTTTCCTTCCTTCAGCCCTCGCTCTTTCTTTCTCTTTTTCTTTCTTTCTGGAGCTCACTTGTTCTTGGTGCTCCTTCAAACCACTGCCAAAAAGACTGAAGAAAAGCTCTACAATCTCTCTAGTAAGGCTGTGAAGAAGTCATCAGTGACGAAGAGCTCTCGCCGATGCTATTCCCTATTCCCTATCCGAACACATCATCCTCATCATAAAATAGGTAGCCAGAGAATATTTCTTCGTTTGTTGCCAAAGCTCGCTTCTTGTTGCGCTTACTTACTTACTTACTTGGATCAGAAGAGGAGGAGATATGTGAGTAGACAGAACCTGTGAAGAAGAAGAAGCCAAAAACAGCGACCAAAGATCCAAAATCCGGCAGCGGCAGAGGATTGAAACCACTTCCGATATCATTCACTTGCTCCTCTTGTTTCTCTCCTTCTCATCGTCGTCGTCCTCCTTCCAATAGTTTAGTTCCTCTCCTCTTGTTTCTCTCCTTCTCGTCGTCGTCGTCCTCCTTCCAATAGTTTAGTTCCTCTCCTCTTGTTTCTCTCCTTCTCCTCGTCGTCGTCGTCGTCGTCGTCGTCGTCCTTCCAATAGTTCAGTTCCTCTCTCTTCTTGTTTCTCTCCTTCTTCTTCTTCTTCTTCTCGTTCTTGTTCTCCTTCCCATATTCTTTCTTTCAGACAAAAAAATTCTGCTAGACGACAACAACAAACATCCTTTTCCTCCTCATCAAAGCGATGTCAGGAAAGCTACTTTCCTCCAAGTCCACACACGAGACCAAGCGGGAATCGATGAAAGGCCGGGCTGCAGGAGAAGCAGGAGCTGCTGCGGCAGCAGGAAGGCTGGCAGGCAAGCAGGCAAGAAGGCAGGAGAGGGGACAGGACAGAAGAGGAGGAGGGAAAAGAAAGCTCCACACGACTGAACTGGAGACTCTTATGGTCGGCTGCACATGGCAAGCCAAGCAAAGTCCAAAGAAGAAGAAAAAGGGACTCCGTTGAAATTATTAGGGTTTTATTCTTAATCTTAGGGTAATGCCTAAGGGCCCCTCCCCGGCCCCCCGAACCCCACCCCCGCCCTCAAAAAAATAATAATGGCCCCTGAGACCCGAGTCCTAAGGGCCCATTATTTGGGGGAATGGCCCGGCCCAAAGGTGTTGTTGCATGGTGTAAAAATTGATCGGATTTTTACTCTCTTTTTTTTTACTGTGATACCCAGGAGTTACCCAAGTGGTACATGCCGGGTATCGTGCCTTTTTATTTTAAAAATTGAAAAAAAAATTAAAAAATTTCCTGGGATTTGGACTTTAATTTTAGTTTGGTAGCTTTTATGTAACTAGTTTTATTTTAATATTTATACAAGTTCCTAAAACATGCTACCATTTAATGATAAATCCCTATGGTTAATGAGGCTATATATATCTATATTTAATTTTTATTTAATTTTTTTTTCCACATGGATTTAGGTGGGCATCCCCATGCATAAAATGATTGTTAGGTTTTGATGCTAGGTGCTTACGAATTGGGCCTTGCACTACACAAATTCCTTATAAAAGGTTGGGAAAGGATGAATATTTTCCTTATTTTGATGGTCTAGGATAACTCTTAAAAGTGGGGATTATGTTGTGAATTACATTGATACATGATGGCATGACATTTTCATTATGTCTTGCAACATGATACTAATGTTTCATATGGCATAGGATGATGATGTTTATGTGACCATGATCATGCAATGTTTTATTTTGTAAAATTTGTGTTGTGGTCAAAGTGGCAATGATACACCCAAAATGAGGAGCTTGGCCTTTTTAAGAAACATGTTTAAACTACTAAAAATTAGTCAAATTCAAGTGTAAAGGGGCTTAAAATATATAATATTTTATAAGCATATGTCATATGAAAAATACAAATTTTTTGACAAAAACCAATGGTTAGAACTATCACATTGAAAACAAAAGGGAAGGCCAAAGAAAAGTCAAAAAAATGCATAGCCCGTAAGAATCAAAGGAGGGAGAGAGCTAGTTCCTCTCATGGTACGAAGCTATGAATGTAATGCCCTCCATGGGCAATGTTTAAAACCAAGCAAAATTGGACCTTCGTCGTTACCCTAATGAAAAAAGGCAAAACATGGACATGTTATAAGCTGTAATTAAAAGTCAAGCAAAAATCCAATAAAAAATCGATGGTTCGAACTATCACATACAAAACAAACAGGAAGGCCAACAAAAGGCCAAAAAACACATAGTCCACATGAACCAAAGAAAGGAAAGGAAAGAACTAATCCATTTCGTGGTAGGAAGCTAATCATCCACGACCCTTCTAATGTTGTCTGCATGCAAATTGTGAGATTTAATAGTAATAGGAGGTTTACAATAAACATCTCCCGTCATCATAATCTTCTGTTTTATAATAGAAGTTAAAGCATGTTGAGGAGCAATACTAACACATTGCTTTAAAAGCTAAATAGAAAAAGATAAAGATAAATGGCCTCTCAATTGTCTATCATGAAAAAGACAAACAATTGCCTTGATGAAACAATTCATATCATGTTTGAACACACCTACACTTCTATGACCATCGAAATAAAGTGATACCTTTCACAAAGCCCTCTATACTTGTGAATCTTAACAATGACACTAAGTTTTGCAAGTGCACCTATTGATCAACTAATGACATTCGTAATCACAATCTCCTATGTTAGGTTAGTAACCACCACATTGGCAACAAAAACCTAATCCTCACAAGTTGAAACTTAACTTATTATCTAGGTTTAAGGTTTATAACTTATTACCCAAATACAAACTAAACAATCAAAATGACATTTGCACCTAGATGAAGGATTGCATGTGTGCATCAAACTTTTTTTTATTGGTGGAACTTCACCAAAAAACAAAGTTAAAACTCAAAATTGAAGTGATCTTGAAAGTTTTCAATAGCCACAAGTGAGAAATAATAAGCAAAATTTGCTGGATAGAAATAATGATTTTTATGTGTAGCCACAAAAATAGAAGGAAGACTAAAAGATTGTACTTCATATATGACATTTTATAGCCACTTTTTCGACATGTTCCTATGGATGGATGATCCCCACTTTGGATGTAAACAAAAAATTCCTTTAAAGAAAACACTTGGAGCGCATGCAATTGCCAACAACAAAGGTTAAAAGAAAACCCCAAAAAAGTGGGCATATGATGATTCCAAACAGGTAGAGATCATAAGAAAAAACCGAGCACATAAATTATGTTTGCAAATACCCACCACCAACCAGCAACAACACAACACAACACCTCCTTGGGGGTGAATAATGGAACATGGTGGCATCATGATCAGAAAGCTTGCTATGAAAACTTACTTATTATTCCAAACCATTTTTTAAATCAAAAACCCTACTACTACTACTACCTTGGCAGATTCAACACTAAATTATATTATTTTCAAAAATGTTGAAAATTTCAGAATTTCTTCTTCTTTTTTTCAAATAAAAATAATTTGTGAAGGATAATATTCTTGAAACCTTCAAGAATATTTCTACTTGTTAAAATGAAAAATGTCAGGATTAATTAATTAATTAATTAATTGACAAACATGTGTCAAAGCTGCCAAGGTACTATGGTTGTTGGAGTATTAGGTGTAAATTTCAAATGTTGTTGGATGCGCAAATGAGTAGAATATATCCTCTCTAGGTAGTTCATTGGAGGAGAAGTACCAAGTATTATGGTATGACAAGGATTTGTTTGTCATTATTTTCACCTAACACTACTAGTGTGGCATGTGCCATTGGCTCAAGTTTTTATCACATCCTCAACTGATTTTTTGGAATTTATTTGAAATTTTTCAATGGCAGAAATCAGTTCAAAATCAAATATCTCTCACATTCTGAATTCCAAATAAATTCCATTAAATCCTGCTCATCAAGAGCTTTCCAACAACACCAAAGGCACGTTCCAATTCCTCCCAAATTTTCAGCTACTATTTAATTTAATTTAATTTTCAGTGAAGAAATTATTCTATGTTCAAGAAACTTTTGCACCACAAGTCCAACAAACCCCATGGAACCAAGCCCCATGCACCCCCCTCCTCCTAGTCGAGAGCTTTCCAAAGACCCCAAGAACACAATCTGAAGCATCCCGGTTTGGTGGAGGCAGAGCTTTCCAAAGACCCCCAAGAACACGATCTGAAGCATCCCGGTTTGGTGGAGAGCTTTCTAAAGACCCCAAGAACACGATCTGAAGCATCCCAGTTTGGTGGATCTTATTATAAGTACAAAAAAGAACAAGACAAACAAACTACCTTCCTTCATAGATAGATTTTTTCACCTGGTGTGAAACTTAATGTATTTTATTTGGTTGTCAAAATCCATGAACCCAATGAAGCCCCCTTACAAACTGTGAATTTTTATTTAAGTCCTCTAAGAGATGACATTATAATACCCTCTAGTAGTGTTTTTATTTTGTCATCTTGTGAAAAATAATGGCCCTCCAAAACCAATAAAGGATTTTTTTGGGGGAAGAAGAAGAAGAAGACCTAAATTTATCAGATTTCGATTTTTTTTTTTTTTTTTGGGGGGGGGGGGGTGTTTTTTTTTTTTTTTTTTTT
>Ga0116227_10008932_pt1 | contig 18511 bp, 18 predicted proteins | sample S1TSphgellanicum_FD_89693 | JGI IMG/M metagenome (GOLD analysis project Ga0116227, IMG submission 89693) | Host-associated microbial communities from peat moss isolated from Minnesota, USA - S1T2_Fb - Sphagnum magellanicum MG | ecosystem: Host-associated > Plants > Peat moss > Unclassified... | reverse complement strand
GATCTCCTGAGCATTTGCATATAGCTGGATCGAAGAACTGCGGAATTCGATACTCTTCTGACTTAAAGCTATCTTAGCAAAACCCTTTTTCGGTGATCAACTAATAGATGCCCAATAACACCTTCCAAATACTACCCACACACTTACTCGACCAGTACAAAACTGTCGTGTCCACATATCAATTGCCAGAAGCCTTCCATACACTAAAAGACGCAGAGCTCTCCACAGGCTCGTTCAGTTTTTACACCTCAGTAGCATCCGTATACTCCAGCAAAATAGAAGGCGAAGATATAGAGCTGGATAGCTACGTGAAGCACAAACGTTTTGGTGTCTCATTCCTGCCCGATCATACCAGGAAGATCGACGACCTGTACAACGCCTACGCGTACGCGCAGGCACACCAGTTAAATGCAGAAAATATAAAAGAGGTGCATCGCATATTGGCGCAAAACATAGTGATGGCCAGTAACCTGGGCGCCGTACGGCAGCAAAATATGTATGTCACCACCCCCGATGGCCGTATAGAATATGTAGCTGCAGAACCACGCATTGTAGCACAAGAAATGGCCAAGCTATACCACGATATAGAGGTCCTGCTTACAGCAGAATTGGATATTGAGGAAACCTTTTTCTTTGGCAGCTTGATACACCTTGTATTTGTAAAGATACACCCCTGGAGCGATGGCAATGGCCGCACCGCACGCCTGCTGGAGAAATGGTTCATAGCACAAAAAGCAGGCTCAAATGCCTGGCTCCTTCGGTCTGAGCAATACTATTACTCACATCACGCTACTTACTATAACAACATCAGGGCATTGGGACTGGAGTATCCGGAGTTAGACTATTCCAAGGCACTACCTTTTTTACTGATGATACCTGCATCATTACAAGAGAAAGACATTTGACCTTTACTAAAACCGCAATACCTATGAAAGCCAAGACCTTCCTTTTCATCATCATTATCTTATTACAGCAGTACACCGCTAAAGCGCAAACCAGCAGCGACGATGATCATTTTGCTATGCGGTCAAAGCCCAACAACGCACGATACCACCACTGGTGCGCCGCACACCAGGCTGGGGTAATAACCCTTTGCGCAGGTGGCGCAGGCATGTTGGCAGGTATCGCTCTCAGCGACGCGGAAGGACACTCCGGCTTCGAATTTATTAATACCGGCGACGTAATAACCCTTCTTAGTGCAGCGGCCGTTATCGTAGGTGTTAACCTGTCCATATGCGGTATCATACACGATCACTATCACCCGAAAAAATTTACCCTTATAGTTCCAAAGAAGAACGAGTTTGGCCTGGCTTATCACTTCTAACATTTTGTATGTTGTATATGCGGTCCGGTATATATCAGGTAAAACTTTTACTATCTTGGTCGCAATAGATCATCACCCATGTCTACACATACGCAGGATCCAAATAAACATCCCAAGCAGGATTTCCAAGTAGAGCGGCTGGCGTTTTTCAGCGATGCGGTGTTTGCCATCGCCATCACGCTGCTGGTCATAGATTTTAAGGTGCCTGAGGTAAACAGCAAGACCACCTTGCCAGAGGTCCTTGAAAAACTACATGCACTACTGCCAAACGTGGTAGCTCTGCTTTTCAGCTTTTCCCTTATAGCCGGCTATTGGATCAAGCACCACTTTTTGTTCAAGCATATACACAATTATAACAGGCACATAGTGGTAGTGAACATGTTCGTTCTGCTGCCTATCATCTTCTTGCCATTTACTACCACATTCGTGGCAAATAGTGTTGCCAGTAAGAACGATGATGTGCTTATTCTGGCAATACGCATTTGGTTCGTCAATCACATTTTTGTATCACTGGCCATTTATGTGTTATACTACATTGCGGTAGTGTGGCACAAAGAATTCTCTTTTAGGATGGAACCAAAAGACAGGATAAAGTTCACAGTGGAAACTCTTGTCCAAACGTTGTTGCTCATTGGCTTCGTATGCGTGCTCTCCATCCCAGATCCACATCAGCATAACTCATTAATAGGGATATCGGCACTCGCTATCTTTTTAATGAAGTTGATAACGCAACGCATTTTAAAATGGAAATTCGGGAAAGAAGACGCAGCACAAGCAATGGCAAAACAAGTGCACAACCGATGAAGCAAATGCAATAGCGTACCTTTACTGCATACACAACCACACCCATTGGCCATAACATTTTTCCCAAGCGATAACTACTACATCACCACCAGTCTGTCGAAAGCCGAAGTAATGCAAAAGCTGGAAGCTGAGGCCGCCACCGCCCGGGATGGTACCAATAAAAGCCTGCTATTTTCCAGTATTGCTAATGTCCGTTTTATGGGTACGATCAGTGCTTCTTCATTTGTTATAGAACCTATGTTCAACTACAGGCAATCCATACAAATAAATGGCAGCGTTGAAGAACAGGCAAGTGGCAGCAGGATCAAGATCAGTACATGCATCCTGCCTGCCCAACGGCTGGTCATTACTATACCGCTTGTCTTGTTCACTAGTATCTTCCTATACTTTTGGCTGGCAGACAAGCGCCATGTAGTCTTCTTCCAGTTCGGCTTTTTTATGCTCGCCGTTTACGTTCTGGGCAGGGGCAGTTTCACTAAAAGGAACAAGCAAGTGAAAGAAGCTTTGACTACATACTTTGAGGGGACATTGGAATAAAACAACACGATGTCTATAACGATGTACTATGCCCCCATACAAATTCTAATATTAACTTATTGCAGAACCCCTAAATACTACAGCGGAAATTGTGATCTTTGCAACTCAATTTATTATGATGCATTCCCGTTGTTCTCTGGCCTGGCGATCAATAGCGCTGTTGCTTGTTCTTCTTTTTGTATCGGGCTGTCTGTTCGCGCAAGATAATTACGAGATACAGGTATATGGTTCAGAGACCGTTGCTAAAGGCAAGACCATGTTCGAGCTGCACAGCAACTACACCGCCTCCGGATTTACTAAAACGGTAGATGGCCAGTTGCCCGACAATCATATTATCCACGAAACTATCGAGATCACGCACGGCTGGACCCCGTGGTTCGAAACAGGATTTTATTTCTTCAATGCTGTAGGTAGCGAGGGCCGCACCGCATATGTGGGCTCCCATATCAGGCCTCGAGTGGCCGCACCGCTAAGCTGGCACTGGCCGGTGGGCGTTAGTCTCTCTGTAGAGTACGGTCTGCAAAAACAACAATATTCAGCCAATACCGCTACTCTTGAAGTACGCCCTATAGTTGATAAGAAGTTCAAAAAACTATACGTCTCCCTCAACCCTACGCTCGACAAAAGTTTCTCCGGCCCCGACCAGCATCGTGGTTTTATATTCTCACCAAACGTGAAAGGCAGCTATGATGTAACAAAGGTGGTTGCATTGGGATTGGAATACTATGGCAGCACCGGCCCGTTCTTTCAGTACGATGCTTTTCAACAGCAACAGCAACAAATATTCGCAGCCATCGATCTGAATTGGAGCCCCAAGTGGGAGTTCAATGCCGGCTACGGCCTCGGCTTCACCAACAATACCGACAAGGCAATTTTCAAGGTCATCCTGGGCAGGCTACTTTAGGGTGACCCAACTATAAATTAAACATGAAATTTTTCCCATCAAGAGACTTTTACATAGTGACCTGGCTTCCCATAGAGGAAAGCAGAAAGCGTCTGCAGGAAGAAGTGCAACCATGGAAATTTCGGATACGTCTGGGCGAAGAGCTCCTGGAACCCGAAAGCTTCTTTATTGGTGTCCTTGAAAATGATACGTTCCATATGAAACAACGAGACAGACGCGGACGATATACAAATAACCCGAGGGTCACAGGCACCCTGGAGGTACATGATAGTGGTTGCAGGCTGCACATAATTATGAAAGAGCCGCGTATCCGGCGCCTTGCTCCTGTAGTATGGTTCCTCTATATAGCTATGATGCTCTTTTTTACGTTAGGCAGGCCCTTTAGTAGTGCAACGGTTTTTTCGATATTTATCGGATTCGCTTTCCCAACGGGTTTCTACTTATATTTCAAACATTCTTTCAACATCGAGGCCGATGATATCACAGCATTTCTAACAAGGCTTGTTGAGGGAAAAATAGAAACACCAACAATGTAGAGGCACATCATTGCCCCAATAAAAACTCATCCACCATCCCAACAAAAAAGTCTATTTGTTTACTATCCACATCAGGCGTCATCGCCTCGCCCATGTAGCTGCCGTGGGTAGCGGGCAGTATGGCTAGCCTGCTGCCACGCAGCAGCCGGTGCATAGTTACTGTATGCTCCGCGGTAACCATATCACGGTCGCCCGCTATGATAAGCGTCGGGGCATGTATCGCACGTATCTCTTCATCCGCCCATCCTTTAAAGTTGCGCATGCGCTCCACATCTTTGTTGAACATATTGAGTAGTGCAGCAGGGTCAGCATTTATAGCCGCAAATGCATCCTGGTATATCTGCGGCAACTGGTTCAGTTGTGCACCGGCAAACCCATCCCAAAAACCGCTAAAGACCCCATCCCGGCTATAGAATGCAGAGGCGATGACCAGCCTGTTCACTTTTTGCGGATAGGTCATGGCTACTTGCATAGTAGTTTGCCCACCATTGCTGAAGCCCAATATATCAGCCTTAGGTATGTTCAGTTGTTGCAATAGTTCCACCACATCTGCTGCATCCTGTACAAAGGTCTGGGGTTCTTCCCTGACGCCGCTATGGCCGTGGTTCTGTAGCTCTACGGCTATCACTAAGTGCTGCTTTGCCAGCAAAGGTATCACCCTGCCAAAGCTGGTACCCAGCGTAGAGCCACCACCATGTATCAGCACCAGCGGGTAGCCCGCACCATGCACTTCATAATACATTTGTATACCGTTCACAGCGGCATATTTTCCGGCGGATGGAGTAATGGACATGTTCAAAATATTGTACTGCTAATTTAAGGTCTTTTATTGCCTGCAACCAATAGAAAGCACACTTTTATATAACTTGTTTCTGAATGTATAACGTTAATTGTAGAGCACCGGGATGAAGAAGAAGCTTCGCCCGATCAAATATTAGAGCATATAGTGTCTAAATATCTAACGGCGCTGTAGATAATATGTTCACTTCTTCGTTATTGGCGGGCTGCGTATTTTTGAAAATTCGCTTGTACTTCATTATTTGTACCCAGTAAACGATGAACAGTACCAGCCAAGGTAAGAACGCATAGATCTTAATAGTAGGTAAAAGGGTACCAAGCTGGCAAAAAGCAAGTAATAGACCTGGAATATAGGTAGGAGTAGCTCTGGTAGGTATACCCCTGTCACGAAGCTCCATTTCAATAGACCGCGCAAGATCCTTAGTCATTATGAACCAAAAGAAAATGGAGATGATAGGTACTAAAAGAAGCCATACCCATGAAGGCATTATTTTCTGGTTATAGGGTTGAATAAGCTTTACCGTACTTTGGATACTCAATATAAAAAGTATAAGCGGTACGAAGCCAATAATATACCAGCCGTACCAGGGCATTATCAGTTGCATGATGAATAAGGTTTAAGGTGTCTTTATACTAACCAATTATGCTTCGCTCGGAAAGTCTCCTGGCTTGCACTAATATACATCCTTCTATCCTGCTTTCACTATCGGCGATACCTTAGTCCCCAACAATTCTATAGCATGTAGCATAGTAGCCTGAGACAGGCCAAGGTTGGTCATTTGCAGGGATATGCGTGCTAGGCCACCCAGCGCCTTGCTTACCGATAACATTTTGGCCGCTACTGTTTCAGCATCGCCTATAAAGTAGGCACCGGTAGGGCCGCGTGTAGCATCGAACTGCGCACGGGTAGTAGGCGGGAAGCCGCGCTCCCTGCCTATTTTGGTGAACATCTCTGCAAAGCCGGGGAAGAAATCATCGGCGGCCTGTTGCGTAGTATCGCCTACAAAGCCCGGCACGTGTATGCCCACTTTCAGTTGGTCGGGAGTGAACCCTGCACGCTTGCCGGCCTCGCGATATAAGTCTATGAGCGGACGGAACCTGTGCGGCTCACCGCCTATTATAGCTACCATAAGCGGCAACCCCAGCATACCCGCCCTTACGAATGATTGCGGCGTGCCACCCACCCCCAGCCATATAGGAAATGGTTCTTGAACCGGACGCGGAAATATACCCTGCCCATTAAGTGAGGCACGGTGTTGTCCACTCCAGGTCACCTTTACATTATCGCGTATATTCAGCAGCAGGTCCAGCTTTTCAGAGAATAGGGTATCGTAGTCTTCCAGGTCCAGCCCAAAGAGCGGGAAGGCTTCGGTAAATGAACCGCGGCCCACTACCAGCTCTGCACGGCCTTTGGATATAAGATCAAGAGTTGCATAGTTCTGGAACACGCGCACTGGATCGTCTGCACTCAGCACCGTCACTGCACTATTCAGCCGTATACGGCTGGTACGTGCAGCAGCGGCAGCCAGTATGATAGCCGGTGCAGAATCAAGGAACTCTGGACGGTGGTGCTCACCTACACCAAAGGAATCTACACCACTACGATCGGCCATTTCTATTTCTTCCAGCAGGTTGCCCAGTCGGTTCGCCGGGCTTATTTTCTGCCCGGTAGCCGGGTCTGTGATCGAGGCTACAAAACTATCTATACCTATCTGTATGGGCTGGCTCATGTTGCTTGTTTACGTCGTGCAATTTACCTCTATTCAGGTTGCCAGCGGCCCGCCTATATATCACCTTTCGAAATGCGGCGATAGAGGCACCGTCCGCCTTATCTGCTCACCGTATCCAGGTATCCCGCCAGTGTCTCTGCATCAGCAAAAGACTGTGCCATACCTACGTATCCATCGGGACGTACTACATATAGCGCATTGGGCTTTATGCCGGCTTTCTTCGCCATTGCATTGTGTGGAAATACATGCAGCTTCACGTGCTTTTCTGCACATAGCTCTTTTATCTCATCAGTGGTCTTACCATAGCAGTGTACCTGCCACCGCAAGGTCTTCAAACTTTCAAAGTTGTCTTTCTTATGCGCACCTGCCGATGCAAATTTTACCCATGGCAACCGGTCGCCACCTTTTATCTCTCCTGCCTTACCAATGCTTAGTGCACTGTCAGGATAGTTAATGGCTGTTTGAGATACAGTGCGGAACAACAAATTGCGTACACTGGCTGCGCGGAAAAGCATGGGCACCATGTTGGGTACCACACGTTGCCGCACTTGCTGTGCTACAGCCCCCGTAGAGCTTACAAAGCGAAAAGCCTTATCCGTGGTCTGTACCAGTTTGTTGGCAAAAGGTATGCGCTCGGTCTCGTAGGTATCCAGCAATGGCTCGGGTGCTGCGCCGGTTATTACATCGCGCAGTTTCCAGGCCAGGTTCACTGCATCACCTATACCGGTGTTCATGCCCTGCCCGCCCACGGGGCTATGTATATGTCCTGCATCGCCCAGCAAAAAGACCTTATTGTCCCTAAAGTGCGAGGCCACCCGGTGGTGCACTTTGTAGGTAGAGAACCAATTGACTGCCTGCACCTCTATACTGGTGCGGTCAAATATATCCTGGCTCACATCTTCCCACTTCAGCTCTTCGGTTTGTTCTTGTCCCTGCTTTATAGTGCCTACCAGGCGCACGTTGCCCTTGCCTTTCATAGGGAATATGATGAGGAAATCCGCCTTATCGAATGCGCCATGCATTTCTCCATTGGCTATAGGGCCAGTGCAGGTCACATCGGCCACATAAAAAATGCGCTCGTACTCCCCACCCGGAAAGGTGACTCCCATTTGCTTGCGCACTACTGAGTGGGCGCCATCGCAACCTGCCAGGTACAGCGCCTTGCAGGTCTCTGTTTTACCGGCCTTGTGCAGCTTGGCAGTTACACCTTTATCGGTCTGCAGGTAAGAGACCAGTTCTGTACCCCTGTCTACGGTCACACCCGCTTTAGCAAGCTGTGCGGTCAGTAGTTGCTCCTGTGCATCTTGCGGAAATATGAGTACGTATGGATATGGACTAACGTTCTTGCCTATATCGCCCAGCGATAAGTGGCCCATTTTTTTGCCGTGCGCCCACAGGTTCACAGCATTGAACGCTACACCTTTTCTTATGGCCAGGTGGCTGATGCCCAGTTGGTGGTAAAACTCCAGGTTGCGGGCCTGCATCACTATAGCGCGTGTAGTGGTAGATGGCGCTTCCAGCTTGTCTATAATGCGCACTGATATGCCCATCCTGGTGAGCCACAATGCCAATACCAGCCCGGTAGGACCAGCCCCTGCTATTAATACCTGCGTTGATGTCATAGTGTGAAGTGCATATGTAAAGCACCATAAGTGCCTGCATTACAAAACTATACCAGCATTATCAGAGTGGTCATTCGGGTAGTTCGTACTCGAGGTCGTAAGAGTGCTTCCCATCCGCACGGGTAATGATCAGCTTGCCGGTAAGGCCCACCAGTTCATCAGTACCAGAATCAGGAACTACTACTATATTCAGCGTACCCACACCTTTATCCATTATAGCATTGTGCTGCAGCACAAAGGTACCACGCCTGCCGTCCAGCAAACCCTCTACTCTTTCTATGGCTACATACCCGGCACTGTTGGCCACAGCGGTGCCTGTGCTTATCATTTGTCCCTGGCTGGTGCCGCTCAGGTCGCCTTTAAATACTTTATCAATGGTCATCCTGCCAAACAGCGGTATGGCACGGTCGTCTTGCAGGGGTAATAGTGTCACTTCAAATTCGCCGGTGGCATTTCCTTTCATATACTGCTTGGTTTATTGCTTGGTTAGGGTTGTGCTAAAACTGGTTCTTCCACATCATGCTTTCTACCGGGCGTATGGTGCGCTCAGTATACTTCGCATCGCTCTTTTTATTGTACTTGTTCACCACCTCACCATCTACAGGAAAGTATATGAGCTGGCCTATCGGCATACCTGCATATATGCGCACGGGGTGCACGCAGCTTATCTCTAGTGTCCAGGTATTGCAAAAGCCTACATCACCCTTGCCGGCCGTAGCGTGTATATCTATACCCAGCCTGCCGGTACTCGATTTACCTTCCAGGAACGGTACATGTGCATGTGTTTCCGTATACTCTTCGGTCACGCCCAGGTACAGGGTACCGGGTTGTATCACCAGGCCTTCTTCCGGTATCTCGAAATGCGATATCTCGTTGTGCTTGCGCGCATCCAGCACATTGTCGTTATAAATGGCCAGGTGCTTGCCCAGGTGCACATCGTAAGAGTTGCTGCCCAGGTACTTACGGTCATAAGGCTGTATCACTATGTTGCCGGCTTCTATTTCTTCCAGTATGCGGCTGTCGGAGAGTATCATGCGACAAATATAATTGTTATTCTATTTTGGGGCATGGCTGTTTTAGGAACTTTCAGGGAAACCACGTTGTCTGCTAAAAAAGACTTTTGCAGTTTTCCAATTTCATCTTACATTTGCGTAGGTAACCTTACAAGTTTACCTACGCATTATGGATACATTCACTTTAGCATCGTCACTCCGCACTATTGTTTCGGGCCTAAGCAGGCGCCTGCGCAAGACCGTTCACTCTGTTGATAGTTACTCTATAACGGAGATACATGCGCTCTCTTATCTGTATCACAATGATGCATTGTCTGCCACCGAACTGGCCAAACTGCTGACCGTAAGAACGCAGTCCATGTCTGAGATACTAACCAGGCTGAAGGCAGCAGGACTCCTGGACAAAACACCCTCGGAGACCGACAAACGCATGTCGCTCATCACACTTACCCACCTGGGACGTAAAATGGTGGAGCAGACCCGATATGAGCGTGATGAATGGCTGGCTGGCGCCATAGACCATACCCTCACCCAGCACGAAAAGCAGGTGCTGCAACAGGCCATTGCCATTATGGAAAAGATAAGAGCTCATCAATAATTCATTCTTCAACTATAAAACAAATACCTGCCATGGTAACCCAATTAGACAACAAGACAGCACTGGTACTCATAGACCTGCAAAATGGTATCGCCAAAATGCCTTTATTTAAACCGGCAAGTGAGGTGATAGACAAAGCGATCGACCTGGTGAACGCTTTCCGCGCAAAGAAACTGCCGGTCATCTTCATCAATGTAAATCCGCTTATAGGTAAACTAAAGGCGGTACGTGCAGAACAGAATACATTGCCCACTACAGAAGAGGGCGTAAAGCAGGCACGCGAGGCCATGGAAGCATCGGGCTTTTTCAACATTGTACCCCAGCTACAGGTGCAGGAAGATGAGCTGCTTATCACCAAGACCACCTGGAATGCATTCTTCCAAACATCTTTGCACCGGGAGTTGCAGGTCCGCGGCGTCACGGGTATCGTACTGGCAGGTATAGCTACCAGCATAGGCGTAGAGGGTACTGCCCGCTCGGCACATGAATTTGGTTACAACATTGCTTTTGCACAAGACGCCATGTCCGACATGCACCAGGCTGCGCACGACAACAGCTTCTCATACATCTTCCCACGTATAGGCGAGATAGATGATACAGCTGCCATCATTACCAAAGTACAGGAGCTGGCATAAATGACAACAAAGAAGGATAAGGAACCGATACCCTGGCGGTTCATGCTGCCCCTGCTGCTGGGCACTATGATGAACCCGCTCAATAGTACTATGCTGGCAACGGCATTGGCCACACTGTGCAATTCATTCCAGATCAGCAATGGGCAGGGTGCCATCCTTATCACTTCGCTCTACATCACCTCTACTGTTGCCCAGCCGCTCATGGGGCGGCTGGCCGACATTTACAGTGCTAAAAAGGTGAACACCGCAGGCTTCCTGCTGGTCATGCTCGCAGCGCTCACCGGCATCTTTGCACCTACATTCGGCTGGCTGGTGGTGTCGCGTATACTGCTGGGGCTGGGCACATCTGCCGCATACCCATCGGCCATGGCACTCATAGGCAAGCGCTATGCGCTGGAGGGCAGGCCTATACCCGGCCCGGTGCTGGGCCTTACTGCTATATCGGCACAGGTCACACTGGTACTTGGTCCTACGCTGGGTGGCTTCCTTACCCAGGCTTTTGGATGGCGGGGCATATTTATGATCAATGTGCCGTGGGTCATAGTCGGACTGCTTTTGTCGCGCGCACTACCCAATTATCCACCTGCCAATCGTACAGACAAAAAGATGAACGTATGGCAGCGGCTCGATGGTACTGGTATCTTGTTGTTCACTGCATTCCTCATGTCACTCCTGGGCATACTTACTAATAAAGAAATAACGTGGTACCTGCTGCCGGTTGTCATCGTTGCTATAGTGGCACTATGCATATGGGAGTGGCAGCATGATGCACCATTTATAGATGTGAAGCTACTGGTGCACAAACCTGCTTTGTCTGCTGTTTACATACGGGGTATGGTCACCAGCTATGTGTTGTACCTTATGCTCTATGGTTTACCACAGTGGCTACAGGCCGTGCGGCACCTGCAGCCCATGCATGCCGGTATGTTCATGCTTCCAAATTCACTTATGGCCATAGGCGCCGGGTTACTGATATCGCGAATAAAGAGACCTACCGTGCAGAACGTACTGGGGGTCGCCATACTTATAGCCGTATGTGGTGGCCTCTTCTTGCTCAACGCACAAATACCGCTCGCTATGGTCATGGGTATAGGCATCATCGCCGGCCTGGCCGAGGGTACCAATATCATAGCCAATCAATCGTTGCTGAATGCAGAGGCGCCGCTGGCACAAAAGGGGGTATCGTTCGGTTTGTTCCGCACGGCTGCATACATAGGGGCTATCCTCTCGGGCAGTCAACTCAAGACGAGTTTTAAGAACGGTGTTACCGACCAGAGTTTCCACCACCTTAGTTTTTATATCAGCATTGCTTGCGGGTTGCTATTACTTTTATTGGTGCCGTTGTTGTTGAGGAAGAAGCAGTTGCAAGAAGGCATATAAAAAAGCCACACCACCTTTCATTTACCTACCAAATATCATCCTTTACCTACTCCACACAACCGCTAACCTATTTTCTCTTTTTAGAATAGTACAGCTGTGGCATTTTTGTAGCACAAGTCTGTCACGCTATGATATTTGGTACTAAAACGATCGGTTTATTAGAACGGCGCATTACCAAAACTGCCGCTGTATTGGATACCAGGCCATGGAAAAATGGTACATTTTACGAGGTAGACCTGCACATACCCACAGCAGAGCTCGATACTCCCGGAGTACAGCATATGAAGTGCCGGGTAGGTGCGCTTACCTACCGCGACTATACCATATCCGCATGGGATGCAGAAACTAAAACCTGCACCCTGTTCATCGATGCCGCGCACCAGGGTGCCGGCAGTGCCTGGGTAAAAACATTGAACGCCGGCGATACGGTCAGTTACCTCCATATCGAATCGCGCAGGTACTTGCACACACCAGACAAGCCACTTTTATTCCTGGGCGACCAAAGTGCGGTGGGACATTTTCTTGCCCTGCAGCAGCTGGCCGGGAAAGACACACCCATTTCCGGCGCCATAGTGCTACCAGATGCTACCCACCGGACAGAAATAAAAGCGTATTACCCACAACTGCCGCTGCAACCGCTGGACATGGACGATACCGGGGCCTACACACTTGCCCGCTGGCTCGATAAACTGGAGCACATCACCGACCACATCATATACATTGCAGGCAACACACATATGGTCATAGCGCTTCGGCAACAGTTGCGCGTACTGGGCTGTAGTGGAGCGCAGATCTTTGCACAGGGGTACTGGAAGTAAAGCATTCTTGACTTTGCGGAGAATAAAATAATATTCGCCGCACATTATGCGGCGAATAGGTTTCATACCTGCCGTTGTTGAACGCCGTTGTTGGTGTTCTTCACCAACAACCCTCGTGTCGGTCACTCACGGCATTCATTAATAACTATCACACCATAAACCAAAGCAATTTGTGGACATCTTTATTTGGAAACACCCATCCCCAGATCGTAAATTACACTCCGCGAAATAACCATGCAATGATTTGGCGATGCAACTCAAATCCGTGAGATCTGTGACATCCCCTAAATCCGTGATTCAGACAAAAATTACCGCCACCGGTAAAAACCGGTAAGACCAGAAATTACATTTAAACGCATAAATAGCCGCCACCAACCATTCCACCAAACCAACCTACCAATAATTACCGTTTTCCTTTTTTCTTACCGACCGGTAATTTTGCGTAACATCGTCCCCTCCTCATTTTCGAGGAGGGGTGGCCTTCAGGCCGGGGTGGTTGGTCTCACGCAGAGCTAGTTAACACTCATTACCGCATTGTCGTATTATCGCATTACCGCATTATCTTTACCCTATGCCCCTCATCAAAGAATGGAACCCCGGCAACTATGGCCTCGCCGCAATATGGGAGGTGACCGAGCCCGAAAGCTTTTTTACCGAAAGCACCGGCATGGTCTCCGACATCAAACATGAAAAGCGCAGATTAGAGCGACTGGCCGGTCGTCACCTATTGAAGCACCTCCAGGAAGATTTTCCACTGCATGGCATAGCACCCGATGTACACGACAAGCCACGTATAGACGCAGATAAATATTTCTTCTCTATCAGTCACAGTTGGCCATATGTGGCGGTAATGGTAGACCCTGAGGACGAAGCAGGTATAGATATACAGACCTGGCACCGCAACATACTGGGCATCCAACATAAATTCTTGAATGACGAAGAGCAGGAGATGTTTGAGAACGATGAGCAACTCGTCACCCTGGCGTGGTGCGCAAAAGAGGCTGCCTACAAGTGGCTGGGCCGCCGTGGGGTCGACTTCATAGAACACATGCCCATTACCTACTTCAACAAAAAAAACCTGAGCATGACCATCTACGCCAGGGGCCGTGCTATACCTATGATGGTAAGCGTATTCGGAGAGATCACAGAACACTATGCCTGCGCTTATGTGACCGGGGCAGAGGAATGGGCTATTTATTAAATATATAGTCTTTTAATTTCATCAAAAATTATATTTACTAAATAATAGTAATGTTAACGAATTGAAATTTTCAGGCAAAAAATGACGGCAAAACGGTAAAATAATTTAGATTTGCGCAAAATTTAATATCAAATGTCGTCATTACGCTTTCTTGCATTACAAGAACTGGGCAAAGAGGAGAAAAAAGTATCCGGCTACGGTGCTAAAAAGATCACTGCTTTGTTCAACAGCAATGTATTTACAGGCCGCACTATGCGCGAATATGTGAGCGATGAAGCTTACAAAAGCCTGATGGCCTCTGTTAAGTCAGGCTCGAAGATCGATCGCCGTATGGCCGACCAGATAGCCGCCAGCATGAAGGCATGGGCAGAAGAGCGTGGTGTTACCCACTTCACCCACTGGTTCCAGCCACTCACAGGTATCACTGCCGAAAAACATGATTCGTTCTTTACCGTTAAACCTGATGGTACTGCAATAGAACTGTTCGACGGTGATGCACTGATACAGCAGGAGCCTGATGCGAGCAGCTTCCCCAACGGTGGTATCCGTGCTACTTTCGAGGCACGTGGTTATACCGCATGGGATCCATCTTCACCCGCTTTCATTATGGAAGCAGGCCAGGGCAAAACACTGTGCATACCTACTATATTCATAGCATACAATGGCGAAAGTCTTGACTTTAAAGCGCCATTGCTGAAGAGTATAGCTGCGCTGGATAAAGCAGCAGTTGATGTTTGTAACTATTTTGATAAGAACGTAACTAAAGTAACTGCTACCCTGGGTTGGGAACAGGAGTACTTTGTAATAGATGAAGCTCTTGCCAATGCACGTCCAGACCTGGTAATGTGCGGACGCACATTGATAGGCCACGCACCTGCAAAAGGTCAGCAGTTGGAAGATCATTACTTTGGTAGCATACCAGAGCGTGTATACGAGTTCATGCAAGACTACGAGCAGGAAGCATACAAGTTGGGCATACCATTGCGTACCCGCCACAACGAGGTAGCGCCTGCACAGTTCGAGTGCGCACCTATATATGAAGAGTGCAACATAGCAGTAGACCACAATACCTTGTTGATGGACCTGATGCTGAAAGTAGCCAAAAGGCACAAGCTGAAGGTACTGATGCACGAAAAACCATTTGCCGGTGTAAATGGTAGCGGTAAGCACAACAACTGGAGCATGGCTACAGATACTGGTGTCAACCTGCTGGGTCCTGGTAAAACACCACGTACCAACCTCATGTTCCTTACCTTCTTTGTGAACACCATAAAGGCGGTACACGACCATGCAGATCTGCTGCGTGCTGCTATAGCAAGCGCAAGCAACGATCATCGCCTGGGTGCTAATGAAGCGCCACCGGCCATCATCTCTGTTTACATAGGTAAGTACCTTACAGAAGTGCTGAACGAAGTGGAAACACGCGTAAAAGAAAAATTCAGCGAGCAGGACGAAGTGATACTGAAGCTGGATATACACAAGCAGATACCAGAATTGCTGATGGACAATACGGACCGTAACCGTACCAGCCCATTCGCGTTCACTGGTAACAAGTTCGAGTTCCGTGCCGTGGGTAGCTCTGCCAACTGTGCATCACCAATGCTCGTATTGAATACCATCATCGCTCAAACGCTGAAGGAATTCAAGAAAGAAGTAGACGGCCTGATAGAGAAGGGCGAGAAGAAAGAGATAGCTATACTGCAAACATTGCGTGGCTATATCACTAAATCGCGCAGCATACTGTTCGAAGGCGATAACTACAGCGATGAGTGGGCTGAAGAAGCTAAGAGAAGAGGCCTCAGCAACTTTAAGACCACACCAGAAGCACTGGATGCATTTGTTACCGAAAAGAGCAAACAACTGTTCTTTGGCAACAACATATATACCAACCGCGAGCTGGAAGCGCGCCACGAGATAATGCTGGAAGAATACGTGAAGAAAGTACAGATAGAAGCCCGTATGATAGGCTACCTGAGCACCAACCACGTACTGCCTGCAGCCATACACTACCAGAACATATTGATAGAGAACGTAAAGGGCCTGAAAGATCTGGGCCTGGATAAGCACAGCTACAAAGCACAAATGAATCTGCTGGAAAAAGTAAGCGGACACATACAGGAGATCAGCGAGAACGTAGAAGCCATGCTTGCCAGCCGCAAGAAGGCCAATAACGAAGCCGATACGCACCACCGTGCTGCCAGCTACTGCCACGAAGTAAAACCATACTTTGATAAGATACGCTACCACGCTGACAAGCTGGAACTGGTAATAGAGGATAAGCTTTGGCCACTGCCAAAGTACAGAGAACTGCTGTTCTTGAGGTAGAACAGTATAAACGTGTGAAAATAATATAGCCGGTAAAGGAGTGCCCTTTACCGGCTTTTTTGTTTAAAAAAGAGGGCCGCCGCAGTTGCGACAGCCCTCTTCAGCATTTCTGTTCTTCCTTATTTGTTGAGAAGGACCAGTTTTTGAGTGGCGGCTATTTTGCCATCCACCAGCAGTGTGCATATCAATTGGCTTGATGCTACACCACGTGGTATGTTGAGGGTAACATTACCGCTGTTACCGGCACACACCTGTGTAAGTATTATCTTACCTGTGTTATCACTCAGCCTTATCTCGGCCACATTGTAAGTGCCCAGCAGTTGGTAAGTAGCCACGGCCTCGCCCGATGTAGGGTTTGGAGATACAGAGAACGTAGCACCTGTAGTACTGATACCTGTAGCCAATGCAGCTTTCAGTTCATCTATCTCTGCCTGCATATTGGCTACCTGGTTCTGTAGTTGCGTTACATCACCAGAAGTAGGGCCACCTGCGGCTTTTTGAGCTGTGGTCTTGGCTTCGTAGACATAACCATTTTTGTCTACAACCAGTATGTTACCAGCACCGCCAGGAAGATTTTCCAGGCGCAGACCAGATGGCGCACCGCCAGATGGCGGCATAGCATTCAGGTCGAATATGGTGGTTGGTGTTGTGGTAGCGATACCTATATTGCCATCGCCGTGCCCTTCTACAACGGCACGTTGCGTATTATTGGTCTTTATGATGATCGGTTGCTGATTGGTAGTACCCAGGAAATTGACGTTAGAATCGATAGTGCTGTTGCCGGTCACGCGCCAGTAGCACTGCAGGCTGCAAGAGTCGCCACCACAATGTGAATTGAGGAAGTCGGTCTCTGTAGTAGCACCATTGGTCACTACGACAGTGGTTGTGCCTGAAGGGTTTGGCAATACAGGGGTCCAGCCCGGGAGTGCAGATTCACTAACGGTATAAGTACCTGTGGGCACACTAAAGTTCAAGGTACCGGTAGCGTTTGTAGTTCCGGTGTAGCCACCTGGACTCACCGTGAATGTCCAGCCTTGCATCAGTGTATCACCAGGGCCTATCTTGCCATTGCAGTCAACGTCGCCATATTTCTTGATCAATACATTGCCTTTGCCCTTAGTGCCACAGTTGGTATTCAGGAAGTTAACGGTTGTAGTACCGCCGTTCACTACTGTAACAGTTGTAGTACCCGTTGAGGTTGGCAATACTGGTGTCCAGCCTACTGGTACAGGCGCTTCCGATAGTGTGTAAGGACCTACCGCTACATTAAAGGTTGCAGTACCCGTAGCATCGGTAGTAGCAGTATAACCACCCGGGTTCAAAGTGAATACCCAGTTCTTCATCAGGCTGTCGCCGTTGTCTATTTCACCATCGCAGTTGAGGTCGGCATATTTATGCACTACAACTGTTCCCTGGCCAGGGTTCAGCACGCAGTTGGTATTAAGAAAATCTATTTCTGATACCAAACCTGCGCTAACCACTACGGTACCTGTTCCGCTGAGGCTTGGCAGTACGGGGTTCCACCCTGGTTGTATAGTTTCGTTAACGGTATAGGTACCGGCAGGCACGTTGGTAATAGAATAATTGCCCAACACATCGGTATAACCAGAGTACCCACCAGGGCTAAGGGTAAAATGCCAGCCTTGCATAGTGCTATCGCCGGCATCAATTTTGCCATCGCAATTGACATCGGCAAACTTCCTCACTAGTATACTTCCGCCATTGTTGCAGCAATTATACCCAATAAGGCCGCCAGTACCGCCCACCTGTGTGATGGTGCCCGATGCTGCTACGCCCATAACAGCGCCACCCAGGTTGCGCAGGCGCAGCCATAACGTATGGGTACCCGCGGTAAGAGATGCTGTATAAGAAATGGGGAAAACCGTATTCCAGGCATTGAATACCTGGATGGTAGTAGTACCGTCCAGCACCATGTCCGCGTAATCATCTGCATTACCAAAGCCGGAGAACTGGTATTGCCCGCGAGTGCACACGCAGAAGGTGAACTGAAATTTGAAAAAGCTGTCGGGAGCAGGATTGTTGATAGCATAAGTAGCAGTGTTGAACGGAGAAAGCCAGCCGGCATTTGCAGATAGTGTGGCAAGCGGGCCGGGCGTGGCGGTGCCCCAGAGCGAGAAGGGAACGATAACATACGGAATTCCCGGGATAGTAACTGCGGCCGACGAAGGCGCACCTATAAGTTGCCAGTCGTTGTCGTAGCTACCATACGGCAGCAGTGAATTACTGATACGGTTGTAGCCCGTATTGAAGTTGATGGAACTGGTC
>Ga0116227_10008930_pt1 | contig 18512 bp, 16 predicted proteins | sample S1TSphgellanicum_FD_89693 | JGI IMG/M metagenome (GOLD analysis project Ga0116227, IMG submission 89693) | Host-associated microbial communities from peat moss isolated from Minnesota, USA - S1T2_Fb - Sphagnum magellanicum MG | ecosystem: Host-associated > Plants > Peat moss > Unclassified... | reverse complement strand
TTATGTGTCATTGCGGGTTGTTTTTGTCCTTTTGTTTAAAATATTAAAAACCACCCCCCGGGGGGCTGGCCTTTCTTTCCGAAACAGTAGAAAAAGGGAGGGGGGGGGGGGGGGGGGTATTTTATTTTTGCCAAAGTTTTCTTCCCTGTATGATGCCATCCATGGATGGATGATGGGACGGATGACGGGACGAATGGATGGATGGAAAAAACTTCACAAAAAACAACCACAACGTCCTTTACTATATGTAATGAAAAATCTCCTTTTTTATATATAGGAAAATCTTTTGTTCTAAGCTGGTGAAGGGAATTGCACCTTTGTAAAGCACCTTGAAAATACATTATGCATTTTCATCAAGGTCATTATGTGTAAGATTAGCCTTCGAGTGGAGTGCAACCCCAAATAATGGGCCTAACATCCATCAATAATTGAGTCCGACCATGTATTTGAGGAATTTTGATATCTTAGTTCGACCCAAAATGTCCCCCACCCATGAACCTCTTACTCATCCATCATTAAGCACAAGGCCAACATTATCATAAGCTTTCAACATATATTAGCTAATACAAGAGGCCGTAAGAGCAAGAGGCACCATAGGTCAACGAGAGGTCTTTAACACATACTTGGAAGATGATAAATGAGTGAGGGGGTCCTTATTGGAGGCAATACAAAAGAATTGTCTACTCTTTTTTTTCCCTTGGATTGCCCATTTTCTTGCCCAATATGTGTTTAATGATGCCCAGACATATTTTGGTGCTGCCCATTACACACTTTGGGTCATGTCATGCACATATTTGCTTTTAGAATGCCTAATACAAATCTCAATGTTATCTCTTTGTTCAATGTTCCAATATTATCAAATGTGATACTTGTTATTTTTGTTCGGAATAGAGTTGGATTATTTGGTTTGATCAAAAAACACCACTAGGTTTTTTCATTTTCTTATCATTGAATTTGATGACAGTAGGGTAGACCAGCCAGTGACCAAATACTTAAGCGCTCAGGGCAGGCTAGATTCAAGGAGAGGGCTCCTTTGTTTTTGGTGTCCAAACAAAACTTGAACCCCTTCTCCTGGCACATATAACACACTAACAATCATCATAAATAGATTAGAAATGAGAAAATTACAACCCCGCAAAATAAAAGGAATCAAAAACTCAAAAAAACAAACCACCAAACGTTACAAAGGTCAATTCCCAAACACTTAAAAAATTCCTTTTATGTTCTTTTGATGCTATTAAAGTCCGAAAATGATTTGTAGAACTTCAGGTGATGCTCCAATAGCACTTTAAATCATTTTAAATGAATGAGAATTAAAAATTTTATGAAATTTGAAAGTAAGAGGGGTCAAAATGAATATATATATTTTTAAAACACATTTTGTAATTTGAAATTCTTGCTCTTTTTTGGTTGCTCCTTTGGCTTTGCATTTCAAAGATGATTTGTAGAGCTTGAGAAGACATTCCTATAACATTTTAAATCACTCAAAATGGAGAAGAATTGAAAAAGATTTGCCAAAGTGTCTAATCATAGACAAGTCATCGATGATGGGCTAGTCTACCCTAGTTGGTATGAAAAATTTTAAATGTCCAAAGCATATGTTTTCTTCATGTTTGACCAATTTACAGAGTTGATTGCCAAGAAAAATATTAGATCATGTAAGAAAGTTGTACATGTGGAAGTTAAAGTAGGATGTATTTTCTATAAGTTGATACATGTGATAATTTGTTTACTTGTAGTCAAAAGTCTTTCTAATTAAAATCATCAAACTTAAAAGTTAAAAGGTCCATTGTGTCATTGATTATGACAAAAGTTGTAAAAATCATATGTATTAAGTTCAACTCCATGATGTTTTGGCCCACAAGGGAAATAATGCAAATTGTAATGACTAAGTGTAAGGAATGGTGGGGATTACCCAATGTCAATGGGGCTATTGACAAAACCCATATTAACATAGCAAAACTCACCTTATATCCTAAAGATTATTTCTATCATAAAGCAAGTGGATACAATATGGTAGCATAGGCAATTATTCACAAAAGTTTTTGACTCTCAAGCTTTCAAAGATATTAATTTATAATATAGAAATGTGATGTACAATAATTTGTTTCATATAAATAAAGACCAAGATAATTTTAGTCCTTATCACATGTGATAACATTTTTCCTATCTTACTTTGGTTCATGACATTACAAAGATGATTCACAAAATAACACAATCCTTAAAACATTTTATAAACATGGATACATGCAATTGGACATTTTGCATGGGAACTTCCCATCAGCCATCCTAAGGGCCCAATCATATCATCAACTTTCACATTAAATGGGGAAATGCATGGGAATTTTCCATTGATCATCCATTTGCCTTTTCATATCCTCACTTTTCACATCACATGGGGAAATGCATGTGTAGAGGGTTGTTTGTTTGTTTTGTTTGTTTGTTCATATGGAGAATGAAGGTAATCAAACATTTTGAATTTACATGTAAGAAATGAAAAAAAATGAAATTCATTTGTTAATTTTTATTTTGTGCATGAACATAATCAAATGTGGCACATTTCAAAATGATGGGAAAATGAAGTTCAATGAACATTGAAGAAGACAAGTTTACAAATTGTTCAAAAAGAAAACACATATGAAAAATGAAGAAATAAACAATGAACAACATGAAGAGATGAAAAATAAAAAACACGAATTAAAAATTAATCAATAACAAAAAAAGAAAAAACTCTCCTTATGAAAAGCACTTGAGGTTATGAATTGAATGTGAAGAAATATAACATATATTTTTATGAATTGCTTGAAAAATTTTAAAAACATGAAAGGACACATCTAAACATAACTATTTTTTCTTCATGTTCATACTATTGATTTGAATCTTTTGTTGTTCCTTCGTATTTTTTTTATATTTTTCATTTGCAATTTGTTAGCCATATAGTACCTCCTAGGCATGGTGAGAGCGTTGATTTGAATTTAGAACAATCTAGTGTTAAAAATCAATATGTTCACACATTAGTAGTTTAATACGTTGAAAAGATAAATGAACAATTGTAATCACATGTAGCTATGTTGCGTGTGAAAGGGCACTTGAATAAGAGGAGGTTAAAAATACATGATTGTAAGATCAACCAACTTATCAAGGTTTTCATCAAGCACATTTGCATTTTCAAGATATTGATGAAAATAGGAAATAAAAATTGAAGCACCATGCAACTTATTAGTTTCCTTATAAGCACATATGGGTTCTTCGGAGACCTAAGATTAGAAGGAACAAAGGTTGAAACATCCAATAGTTTATCAAACTCCTCATCAAACACAAATGCATTTGTAAAAGACAAACGAGAGGAAATAAAGGTTGAGAGATCAAACAACTTATCAAGCACATATGCATTCTTAAAAGACCAAAAAGGAAAGGGAACAAAGATTTAGGGACCAAACAACTTATCAAGCACATATGCATTCTTAGGAAACCAAAGAGTGTAAGGAACAAAGGTTGAGGAATTATGCTTCCAATGAAGCATGTGCAAAGGCTCCCCCCTTTCAAACGGAAGGTGCATGTCATAACTTGGGTAGAATGGACATCATTTGCCCAAATTGTGATGCTTTGCATTGGATGGCAAAAAGATTAGAAGATAGTCCTAGGAGCGAGGAGGCCCATTTTTCCTACATGTTGTCACAAGGGTAAAGTTTTGTTGCTACTCCTTTTAAAGCCATCTCCTTTTTTGCATCAATTTTTTTTCAAATGAAAATATGGTAGCAAAATAATTTTGTAACAATATAGGTTGTTACAACAATGATTTTCCTTTCACATCACTAGGTATAATGCAATATCACTTTCTTGGACATGGTTGATAGAATTTTCATGTATATGGCAACTTGAGTCACATAATTGGTTCATTATTCATCAAGTTGAATGAATGTCAAGCAACCAACATTTGCTTAATTATATATATATGATCCATCTGAAATAGATTGTTTTTTGTAATAACAATAATCTGAGAAGTTTCAAGAAACATAATAGTCAACATTCAACAAGTTTTTTTTCAACATAATAACTTTTGTTGATCAATACAAAATGTTTATGAAACATTCAACTTAGAATGAGATCAAGGTGATAACGTTTTGAATTTGGGTTCATTCACAATTGGGGTTCCAAAAAGGAATGTTTAACTTTTAAAGGATTCCAAAGCCCAACTTTTGATTTTTGTTCTATTTAGATGATTACAATTGTAATGGATCATTGTATGCCAATAAATAAAATAATGTCTTGTTAAATTAAAAAAAAATTGAAAAATAATTTGGATATTATGTAAATGTCCTTTTCAGTCTTTTAAACTAACTATATTGGTTGTTTCAACTACAATGTTTTTTAAGTAATCAAAAGGAATAGATAAAACTATGCAATTGATTTCAATTTTTTTAAAAAGAAAAATCATGTTCCCCTCTATGCAAGTACATGTTCATTGGGTGAATTTTATGAAAATGAAAACATATCAAAATTTCAAAGGCTTGAAATCCTAAACCAAAAGGCTACAAGGGAAATGACTTTTTTTTTAACCATTCAACTATTTAATTCACTAGGGTTAAAAAATTTAGCTTTAAGTGGTAGTTCACATGTGTAAGAAAGTATCATTCAAAAAAACATGTTTGGTTGTCCATAGAAGTTGATTTTGGCATTTTTTTTGCATTTATATTTGTCAACCAAAACATTGATTCATAAGTATGCATGCATGTGAAAAATCATCATCACCACCACCACCACACGAATTATTTTATCTTGGACATCTATTCAATTTTTCTCCTTCAAATTTGTTTCATGTAAAATATAGCCCTAAAAAGTCCTAAAATTGCCCTTAAAAAGTCATAGAATCCTCTTTTCTTTTCTTTTTCGGAACCCCAATTGTGAATGAGCCCATCTATTTGTAAAAATACACTACAAGTGGGTCAACTTTGGCACTTTCATGACATGTATTAAAAGTTACATTTCAATTGTGTTGCATTCAATTTTAGGTTTCACTTTTGGTGTTTAGGCATTAATATTTTGGTTTTCGCAAAGTTAATGATATTTGATAAAATTTGAAAAATATTAAATTGAAGAAAAAATGGGTATATTTATGGTATATGCAATATAATCGCTATGAAAAATCGTGTCTACAGAGACTAGACTAGCATGCAACTAAATTGTCACGGAAATTATTGTGCAATTAAGGTACAACTACAATATGGAAATACGATGAATTAATAATTAAAATGTTTTGTCATAATATTTCATAGTTGTAATTTAGTTGCACATTAGTTGCAATTTGGATTCTATACGGGAAAATGTACACAAAGTATATACAATGATAGTCAACCATAGTTTGACCATGATCACAAGTTGCATTGAAGTGGTTAATCTCAATTGTGTTGCAACTAGTGTAGCTTTAGTGTTCAGTGAACAACTACTTTGCAACTAGTGTATGATGTTGATGCGTACGATCATGCTCCATGTACAGTTAAACAAAGGTCCATAAAATTTGGAATTTGCAACTTGTTTGTAACTAAGAGTTAATTAAATTGGCTAGTTTTACAACTAAGTTACAACTAAATGTGCCACTATGGTTTCACTACATAACTACTACTTGTCCATTATTTTGGAACTAGAATGTTCAACTCATCTAAAATTAGTTGTCAATTATGTAGCAATTCATACTATTAAAATATTTATAGACTATGCAATTCATTGAAAGTGTAAATGTAAGCCTTCAATTGGATTGGAAAGGTGTATTAAAATGTTTATGAGTATGTACATACATATATCATTGCTTATACATTTCAAAAAAAAAAAAACTATATTATTAAATGTTTCATTGATACAAGCTGATTCTTTTGTTGAATTAATTAATTAAAATAATTATCTAAATAATTAAATTTTAAATAATGTAGTAAATATTATAGTCCTATTTTTTGTGATTGATGTTCAATTGTTGTGTTGATAATATTTCACTACATTGGAATTCACAATATTATGTTGATATACATACATATCAAACCATATAATTTCATGAAAGGTGAAAGTCTACTTTCGAATTGAAATTAAAAGCAATGTGTATATTTTAGGAAACATTCAATAAGGGTGTACCTATGAATGTCTTTATATACCTCAATGTCTTCTATTTAGATTCATGTTGATTATTTAATATTTCAAAATGAATTATTTGTTACTAATTTTTTAATTAGTAACTTATATGTAATATAATTGATTACCACGAACTAATTAAATAAACTAAATAATAAACTATTCATATGAATCCATTAATCAAATTTGATTAATTAATATTTAATTAATTCAGATAATAAATAGTTTATTATCTAATAATTAATTGTATAAATTTAATTAATTAATTCAAATACTTTTAAATAACAAACTTTGTTAATGTATGTGAGTAATTATTGAACTTTATTTCAATTTAGATCATCGATCATCAAATAGTTATTTAAATAATTAATCATTTAATATTTATTTTGATAGTTAATTATTTGATATTTATTTTGATAATTAATTATTTGAATCAATCAATCAATCAATTATCTGAATTATATTAATTAATTCATGTAATCAATCTAGATAATTAATGATCATATATTTAATTCAAATAATTAAATTCCAAATAATTGTGTTAGATCATTAATTAAAATTTTCAAGTTAATTATAAATTTGAAATCAAACAGAAAGCATGTGGGAATTTTTTTGTGTAGTTACAATTCAATTGCAACTAAGGTGCCATTAAAAGATTTCACCCATATGTTTTGTCTTGAATATTTCATTTCACAAACTATATAAAAGAGGTGTCTCCTCTTGCATTTTCACATTAAAATACATGTGCCATGTTGGGATGAGTTCATAAAAACTTAACCCTAAAAACAAAACACATAACAAATTAAAAAACTTATGTGGCTACTTTTTAGTTCACCTATTATTCTAATATTATACCTTCCTACCTACCTACTTGCCTACCTAAATAAGTAGGTCCTACTTTTCTACCTACCTAGATAGTAAATAAATAGTTAGGTAAGTAGGTAGGTTGGAACTATATCAACTTACCTACTTATGGTTATGTACCAACCTACCTAGGTACATATATATATTTGTTTCCAAAATTCAATTACTATGCCACTTGGCAACTTTTGATTGTGCCACACGTCATAATCCAAGTCCATCTAAAACGAATAATCATAATGGACAATGGATATCAATATTTCAAAAAAATCATGAAAAATAAAATAAAATGCCACATATTAAATTTTGATGGATGGATGAAAAATGATGTCAACATGACATTATGATTGTAATCATAGGGGACTTGCATAGTACTTGAAAAAGAATTATTATGACAAAGTTGTAATGAGTTGCACTATATATACGGTGAGTTGCAATTCTTGCAACTCTTGTAACTTGTCCGATAGCACTCATAACATATAAATATAACGAGTTGCAAGTGTCCGATGCAACTCAAAAATTGAGTTGCAAGGTGAATTGCAAAACACCCCTTTTTCTCATAGTGAATGGAACCTATTTCTTGTTTTAAATTGCATTAGTTTTTTTTGTTTGAATTAATCAACCAAAAAATGTTTGAAATTAAATTTTCAAAAATGGCCCATCTCACATTTCTTGTCATATTCCATTTGAAAATGATTGTTTGTCAAATTTTTGATTTACCACGATGGTCATTGCCTTGAAAAAAACCATTTGTGATATGATAATTATCAAACTTTTCACATAGCCCATAAACATATTCAAATCATATGGAATCTAAATGTTTCGTAAATACCACAAATTTCATAAATATAAAAATTTATTTCAATCATTTTTTGAATATGTTTGCATTTTTAGTTATTGTGATGTACCTTATTTTATGAAAATATTTTTTACCATCACATCATATGAAATAGGAAAATGTAATTTCTTTGGCATTCAATTTACGATAATATACAAAAACATTATGAAAATCCTTTTTAATAATGACATGGTTGAAGTTCAAACATGGGTACCCTTGAAAAATAGTATGTTGTGACAACATTTTTAGCCCCTTTAATGTGCTTTCACCCTATCTACATCTTATTTCATTTTGAACTTGGTGAAGATGTACAACATTACAATGCCCTTCAAATTGATGAAATTGTTCATAATGTTTTTGAATTTTATAGTCTAGTTGATGTAGTCTGAGAGATGGTTTTGATATTGCAAAGATGAGGCCTATAAACAACCAATATGTCAACGTCCATAATGCATTATGCAAATGGAATTATTTTCATATGGGTTGATGACGTGCTCCCAAGTCCTTAATTAGACCCAAGTTGGGTCTAAGTTATTCTCACATCGGAATTGTGAGGAACTTGGGGCACGCTCCCAATTTTCAACACTAGAAGGGGTAGAGTGGCGTGCTGAAGCTCCGGGATGGGACTAGGAAGAGTGACAAGCTATTCACTTACTCGAATTTGCATCAAACCAACCTACAAGTTGGTTAGTTCACTTTCTAGAGCACCCTTGGTGCTAGGACAAGCCACGGGCAATTTTGGACTCACTTGACTCACCTCGGCCCGGACTCGGGGGAAGCCACCACCTTCCCCCATATAGTATATTTTGTGCCTCTCCGTGGCACCCACATCCGAATGGCTTTTTGTCCCGAGACTCCCAAGGAGGAGTTTCAAAACTGTCTCGGTTTGGACTCCCGGGACTTTGCACGATCATAACTCTTTGCTCAAACCTCCGATTGAGATGAGGTATGAAGCAAACGTGAAGCTCTCTTTGAAAGCTCTCCAATGGTGTGTCGCACTCCACCTGCACGCACCGGGGTCGGGTCAATTCCCAACTTTTAGTGGTCGAGAGTCAAACTATCTCGGCCTTTCTTCTTGCCATAACTTGTGTTACAGATGTCCAAATGGCCCATGCGAGGCCATTTTCGACATCTACACTTCAATAGTTTTCCAATGATATAAGGAACACCCTAATGCAAGGTGTTTTGACTCTTGCAATCGAGCTCTGAAGTTTCAGGAGTCTCGAAAGACTCCCAAGTCCCAATTTCGGGAATGTGAGTTTCATCCTCACACTCCCTTTAAGTAGGGTTATGACAGTTGATTTCCAGAAAAAAAAAAATTCCCACGATCATGCATGGTGGAAAATTAATTCATTAATTTGTTGTTGATGCTTGAGCCATAATAGAACAAGCCAAGTTGTGATGGATAATGAAGAATCAACAAACATTACATGTAAACATTTATTAAAATTTTGTAAATACAATTGGAAATATTGTGAATAAGCAGATGTTTCAAAAATCGTGGACAAAAAATGATCCTACCTTTATCACATTTGAGACTTTTGACTACCATCATCAAGACATCAATTATGGATTTGCATTGTATTAACATCAAGGTTTGTGCTTAAATATGTGGCATGTGGAGTACATTCACAAATACCTTTATAAAAGGCATAATTGAACAATGCAATTTGGGCATGAACTAAATGAGGTGCAATATAATACCTTGATGTAAGAAACATTTACACACTTGAAATACCATGGCATTTGTTTGGATACAATATGCAAAAAAAGGTCCAAATGTAATATGTCTAACCTTACATTTATTGGGACTATACATGGTAGTTTTCAATACAATGGATATAATGTCCTTGCAAGAGTAGAACATGACACAACTTTGACTAGATTATTTGCAAAAAGTGCCATTGACAACCATGTTTGACAACTCACCCACTAAGGGTTCCCATAACACTATGATTGGAATAACATGTCAAAAGAATAGACTTTAAGGCAATAAAATTTGCTACCGGACGATTTGTTTTGTTGACTTTACTAATGGGGAACATTATTTCCTTCATCATCTTCTTAGAATAAATTATGGACCAATTTCATTTGATAACCTTGAAGTGAGAGACAACCATGAGTATCCATCATTCAAATATGCATGCCTAACAATGGGTCTACTTGAAAATGATGATGAATGGATTAAGTGCCTTGAAGAAGCATCAATTATGAAATTTGAATCATAATTATGAGCTTTGTTTGCAATGTTGTTCACTCAATGCACACCAAATTGTCCAATTAATTTGTGAAATTGGTTTCAAAGACATTTATGTAACAACTTAATTCATTGTTTGAAAATTGAAATGTTTTCATAGATCCAATCCATTCATTGTTGAACAATTGGCCTTTCATTTTGATGAGCTCCTAGTAACTATCAATGAAAGAGAACCCAAACTTAATGAAAAACAACTTCAAGCTTATCAAGAAGTATTATCATTTGTAACATAGTTACTTTAAAATTATTATTATTTCTTGACAAACTTGTCAAGATAGGTAAGACCTTTGCTTACAACATAATTGTTAATAAGGTTCACAACCAAGGTAGAATTATCAAATATGTGGCATGATGCATTTTCAAACATAATAATTTTTCCCACTATTGATTAATGGTGGAAAGAGTTGTTCACTCAACATTCAAATTACTGATCAACATTAATGAACACTGCATATGTTTGAATAATAAAACATTGAAAATGTGTAAATCTATTGGGACAAACATCTTTGATCATATGGAACAAGGTTCTTATGCAACATAAACATTATTGTAAGACAATATATGATTTATTGCTTAACACTTGTGATGATATAAACCCTTTGGGAAGAGTCACAATGGTATTTGGAAGTAGTTTTTGTTAAGTCCTTTCTATCATAAAAAGTCTCCAAAGAGATATTGTCAATTCAATGAAGCGCTCCACATTATGGGCACAATGTGTGTTTTTAAATCATAACAAAATGTGAATTTGGGTGCAACTTCTAGAGAAAATCAAAATTAATTATTAAAAGTTGGTAATGGTATAATATTTTAAAAATTTGATGGTTCAAAATATCTTCCAAGGAATGTATAAAATACCTTTGACTTGAAATATTGATATTTAAAACCATTGCAAATATTCAAAATAGGGAAGTTCACAATGATACCTACTTCAAAGATTGGTATGAGACATTTAAAGGATTATGTAATGGTTCAAAGCTTATTGTGACACATTTAAGAAATCATGTCATAGAGGCATACATTCTCATAAAAACCATGTAGGTGAAACAACCTTTATTCCTAAAATAACTTGACCAACAATAATGAAAATTCTATTTTCATTCATTCATAGACAATTCCTTGTCAAAGTCATTCTAGCCATGATAATCAATAAGTCACAAGGCCAATATGTGAAATATGTGGGGCCAAATTTAAGAACACTAATTTTTATCACATGGACAACTATATGTGATCCTTTATTGGACAACATTGTCTAATTTTCTAATAGTTTTTCTTTTAAAGTTTAATATGTACCATTACAATTTCAAAATTTTGATGAGTTATAACAATCATTGTTTGGATTTCGAAGTGTCAAAAGGTTCCTAACACATCCGTGGGCATGTCAAATGGTACCAAAGGTAAGTACCTTGTTGATTCCCAAAGTTGCAATGAAATGCAACCCAAGGCATGTTCCTAGGTCCATGCACTTGGGGTAAGAGGGGTGTGTGGGAGCTTTGGGATGGGACAAAGATGATGTGACAATCATAAGCACATCATAAGAAAATCATTTGCATGAACAAAACAATATATGTGGTAATGTAAATGATATCAACTTTGGGTCACAAAATCCTAGCCCACGTTTCAAAATGGAAAATACAAAATCACTATTATTTATATTTTGAGAGCTTTCCAATGGTATAAAAGACTTTCAATTTGGATAAGTTTTACCCCTTATAATTTTGTCTTAAAATTTTGAAACATTTTAGAACTCCCAATTCCCACAATGGGAGTTCATCTTGAAAGTCCCATGAATGTTTCCTTTTCATTCCTCTAGTGTGTTCATGTTTCTTTCTTGCCTTAATTTGTTCTCGACTCACTTCCTTTTTGCTTGGCCCTAGCTGTGGTTGTGAGCCCAAGTTAGGGTTGTGATAATTCTTATCACACTTGGGCCAATTGCACAAGGGCCCACTTGTGCATAATGCACATAATCCTTGAATTTTACTAGAAGTTGTTTGAATCTTTTAAAAACTTATCAAACATTACATTGATGTTTCATTGAATTTGAATTCCTTCAAGTTGAAATACCATTATTTGAACATCCACTTTTGAAGTGGTGTACTTCTTGAAATGATGTCATGAGGTCCATATCAAATGAGTTGTCATCAAGATGAACTTCATTTCCAACAAATCAACTTGATGATTATGTCAAAGGACTAAGGTTATGTAATAGACCTTAAATATGAATCAAAGTTGTAATTTAGATTACAAGGACTATGGGGGTTATGGGTAATTCAATTCAAAAATTAGGAGTCACATGAATGATGGATTAGATTGTGTGAACTATTGATTAAAGCCCATGCCCTATTGTCCATTGTGTCAATACTAGGAATTCTACAAGTACCAAATATTCATAAAATATAAAACCATGAATGAAAAATGTCTTGTGAGTTTTTGTGTTATAAACCCCGTAGCCTTTAACGTATTCACCAAATCCCATTAAAACACATTCATAAGATTTTGAATCCAATTTTTGTCTCACTTTTTTGGGGGTGTGAACATGAGTAATGCAATAAAAACATGCACATGGTTCACATTTGGTTTCTTATCACACCATGCTTCAAATGGTGTTTTTTGAAAAACTTCACTGATTAAAACCTATTCTAAATGTAGCACATTGCGTCAACAACTTCAGCCCACAAATGATTGGATAAATAATTTTGCTTTAACATATTTCAAGCACTTTCCACAAGTGTTGATTTTTACAATTCGACATTCAATTTTATTCCAAAGTGTATGAAATTGTGACTTGTCAAACAATGCCATGGGCTTCATAGAAACATCAAATGCATGTAAAATAAATGTATCACTACATTATCATTTCTTTAAGCATTTGATATTAAAATTAGTTTCTTTTTCTATCATGGCTATGAAAACTTGAAATTTGTCTAGGACTTCCAATATCGTCTTAAGAAAATTATTGTGTATCTTGACAAATCATCAATGAATAAAACAAAATATTTTGCACCATCTATGGACTAGGTTTGCATTGGTTCACAAATGTCAAAATGCACAAGATTTAGAAGTTTGTGTGTTCCATTCTTGGTTGGAAATTAATGTTTTTATTGTTTTCTTGCTAGACAACTTTGACATAAAAGGTATATCAATGATTAGATTGGTAAAACTTGTCATTGCATTTTGTTGCTCCATTTTTTGTATTGTTTTAATAAGCAAATGTCCAGTTCTTTGGTGCATTGAATTGTGGATAATGAAGAATTTGGAGTTGTAAAAAGATTTGTTCCAACCCATATTCATGTCCCCAATGGGTACAAGTTATCGTTCATTTTTATCTGCACAATTATTTTCCTTGTATTTTTGTATTGATTAAACAATTGTCTTTGTCAAATGCCGATTTCATGTTAGTTTACAATGTGTGGTTGATAGAAAATAGACTTTTTGTGATACTTGGAACATAAAATATGTAGTGAATGTCTAGTTTTAAGCCCAAATCATGAATAAAGTTATGATTCCTTTGCCTTTTGTTTATTGAATTTGTCCATATCCTAGGTATACCTTTTTTGGTGGTAGGTAGAAGGGTGAATCCTTGAAACAACTCCTTATGATAAATCATATGCTAAGTACAACTTAAATCAATTAGGCATACATTGGATTCTAAAAACTTCTCATGTATTGTTGCAACTATCTTTGTTACTTCCTTTCAGCATAGAAGCTTTAGTCTTGCCATTTTTGTTCATGTGTTTTTTCATATCTTTACATTTTTTGTTACAATATTTAATATATTGTTCCTTTTGACCATATCAAAAGCATTTCCCTTGTTTAGGCTTGTATTATAATATGAATTGTTAGATTGTTGTTCAACTTTGTTTTATTTGGCTAACTTCCCATTTGCATTGACTTTTGCCCAATTCTTATAATAGAATGTAGGTGAGGCATTTCCATTCTTTGAAAAACATGAATGCATGTTTTCATGGTGGCAAAGTTTGCCCATTAAAACATACAATGTTAAATTGGGATCATTTTCCATTGTGATAAATGATTCATTTGAATCCATTGAGCCTAAGAAAAGTTACATCGCATCATCATCATCTTGGTGATTTTGTGTCGGCCTTCAACGATCTTATTCAAAAGGTTTCAAATGTTTCAACAGAACATTACGTCATTATTCCACCATTTTGCATCATTAGAACCTGGTAAATTATTTCTTGGCCATAAACCTAGTTGATTGATTTGTATGATCATAACATAATGAAGCTTATCCCACACCCATTCAAAGGATTTAAAAGCTTTTACAATCTCAATTTGGTTATTCCCCAAATGTAACATCAGATTTGCATGAGCAATTGCTTTGTTATATTGCCATGATTGTAGATATTGCAACATTTATAGGCTTTAGATATACTTCAACTTCCATGAATATATTGTAAATTATATTGTTTATTAAAATTAACTCCATATTTATTTTCCATGTGGGAAAGTTTGCACCTATAAGTTTTTCCTCTATCACATTTTTAACATCAATGGAACTTGATGCAACATTTGATGTGAAAGGATTGGAGGTCATAGTGGTGTCAAAACCATGAAACTTGACACATGTTTATGGCTCTTAGAACATGAGTGAACTTTGTATTTCTACACCCAATTAGATCATCATTCCATACTTCATGTTTTCCCTTCGTCCTTCGTTTTTCTTTAAAAATGAACTTTAATACCATATTAATTATGTTGAATATATCAATTGCAATCTTGAGAGAAAGAGAGAAAAAGAGATATTTAAGAAAAATTTGTTGTATATATTTTTAATAATTGTCTTGTACATGAATAACATGTTTGATTTACGTCCTAGTATGTTTCATTCGATGTAATTTGACATAATTCAATGTAATTGTCATTTACATTCCATTTATGTTCCTATTCACGTTGATGGAAAACACATTAGAGCCCCCCAAAATTGTAGTCACAAAGTATAATTTTTACACCAACATTTTAACTAGATGTGTACACCAAACTTGATGGCAATATTGTGAACTTTGGGTAGTTTTGAAAAGTTTGAAATTGATTTCATCAAATTTTTTGAAAAAGTAACAAAAGATGAAAATTTTGTATGTGGTGAGTATATTTGGCCCAAATTAATATCGATCATAAAATATGAAAAATGAAAAATATATTTTAGATGTGAGGTTATAGGTGATATTTTTGTATGAAAATCTAGGTGAAAAATGAAAATAATATAAGAATAGGAAATCCATCAAAATTTGGCAAAGTTGTTACATTTGCTAGACCACTTTGCTCACCATATGTGATTAATTAATGTTTGTAAGCCATAGTAATTTTATTACTAAATTTTTTCATCAAATAAACATTGACAATAAAAGAAAATAACATCATGCATGTATATATTATGTGTACATTTAATGTATCCAATCCTCTTAATTTGACCATTGGGTCAAAGTTAACTTTTACGTATAGTTAATTTTGAATTACAAAAAGTTGTCATGTAGATTCCAAAAAACATTTGCTTGAATGTAGGACTGCTAAAACATTGTCACCAAGAAAAAGCTCACTATATATTCTTATGCTTGTTATATATCACCATTTTTTGCCTCCCTCTAGTGTGCTTTCACCTCCTTTCATAAAATTATAAAAGTTATACATATTGGCTATTACAGCTCTATACATGCACCTCTCGACCTTTCAATTAAGTCAAAAAAATTAGTCACTTTCTTACAAAATTATTCACAATTACAATTGGTATAGATGATACCACGTCTATTGTCATTGATGAAAATCTAAAAAAATTTCAATGGGATCAATTATGTTTAATTACAACAAAAACTAATGAATTTGATGATCATGTTTTAGGTTGGCTTCAAGAACTTGATTTCAAAAAGACCAACCTTTGCATGTCAACATTCCTTGCATTGCACACATGTATTTATATTTGGTTAATGTTTTTTTGTTTTGACTTTATTTTAATATGTGATAAATGTTTTGATGCATTTAGAAAGCTTTAGTGACTAGAGATGCCCCTTGAAAGATATTCCCAATTTTCAAGGTTTGGATCAATTTGTAAATAAGGTTTGCAAATGGGTTGGTGAAAATGCAATACATTGAAAAAAATTGAGAAATTTATTGAAGAAGTTGCGAGGGAGCGCATTGTGCTTTTGTAATTCCATGTTGAAAGTTGACTCTCATGAAGTCAAGTCAAAGAACAAATTTTACATGTAATGTTGAAACATTGTGAAAGGCCTTCAAGGATGAAGAATCAATTTGGTATTAAAAATTGATGCCATTTCAATTTCAACTTCTAGAGATGATGAGACACTCTTTTTTGAATTGGAAAATTTGCAAATAAAAATGTAGGAACTCATGTATTGATTGTTGGGTAAGGTTCAATTGGTTTCATAATAGGATTACCCAAATTAAACATAGTTTTACCCTTGATAATCTTTAATTTGTTTTACATGGAGTATGCCTTCACACAATAATCTTGTTATCTTTGCTTCTTGTTTCTTTTGAACGTTATGGATAAAATATTGTTTGGTTTTTATTTATTTTTTGAATATATTGTATTTTTTGGGTCAAAATATAACCTTTTTGTGCATACTTAGATCTAGGTTTAAGCCTTTTAAAAAATAAAAATTGTATAGCCCTTTTGCACATTAAATTTTCTTTTTGGTCATGGTAATTTTTGTGATTATGACATTGTCTATGGATATCACAAAAACTTGACACAAATTAAACATGAAAAATATGCTCATGTATGCAATTCCAAAAGCAAACACCAAACCATCACAACGCCAATATCACGTTTCTTGCACCCCTTTTACATCAACATCACCAAACCCTCCAACACATCAAAGATGTTAATGTCATTAGCCCGAAATCCTCCTAACCCTTTTGCTTTCATAGACATTTCATGTTGGTCAATGTTTAACAAACAAGTAGGCCTACATAAGACCAACTTTTATTTCAAAACATTTCATACCAACTTTATTTTTACCATAAACCCTTTTACTTTGACACACATTTTCTATGTGTCAATGTTTTACAAACAACTACCCATCAATGTCTTATTTCCAATTTTTTTCGTATTGAAAATTTGGGGAAATAATTAGTTGAATTTATGCTAGGAAAACCAAAATTTTCCAAAATTTTCTCAATTTCTTTGTTGAAAAGTAGCAAAATTTTGCCAACAACACAAACATTGGTACCTATATAGGTACTTCAATACATTACACTTTTAATTTGTTATCATTTATCATAACCTTATGTAATTCTCATTTTGTTGCATTAATTTGTTAATGAGAGTTTTACTTATAGTAAACCACAAATGTGACCTAAGTAAGGTATAATAAAAGGCCCAATAATAATAATAATAACAATTTTGTTAGTTACCAACATATGCTAAGACTAAACTTCAAATATTTACCAAACAACTATAGTAAATAACATGTATTAAGTCTCAAAAAATTGTTGATTAGGTAGGGAAATTACTCACATATTGAATTTTTTTATATAGTAATCTGGATATTTTATATGTTTACACATGCATTGGTCGATTACTTAAAAATCTTTTAAAATTAAACATTAAAAATACTTGTAGTTTACTTTTAAATTAGTTCAAATGATCAATAAACAAAAAATGTGCATACATATGAAAAATATAGTATTATGGTGTAATATAATATAATATAATATGGTATAATATACCTATTGATTAGGTGGGGAAAATAATCACATATTGAAAAAGAATTCAGTAATTTGGATATTTTATACGTTTATACATGCACTGGTCAATTAATAATTTAAAAATAAATAAACATAAAAAATACATGTAGTTTGCTTTAAACTTAATTCAAATAAACAAAAAATGTGCATACATATGGAAAATACAGTAGTAAAGTATAGTATAATACAGTATGGAATATTGTATACATCTACGTATTACGTATATACACTCCAGATAATAGGTGAACATGAGTATAGCTGATGGATCCGCAAACAAATGGAAATGCGCCACGTGTGGTGAAATGATAGGATGAGATTCCGCCGGGATTGTAGGCCATAAGACGGGCGTAATTCTATCCACAAATTCCCACCGCGAAATTCACCTTCAACCGTCAGATGGGAAACATCGACGGACGTAAATCACAAAGAGCTTTTCCTCTTTCTTCTTCTTCTTCTTTTTCTTCTTCGTCTTCTGTTTTTCCCGGCAGTCGTTGTGTGTGTGTGTTTTTGCGTGTCGCAATTTATTTCCCGTTGTTGTTAGGGAACGGGGACGGCAGGGAAGCTCTATTTTAGCTTGCGGCAGCTACGGAGCTGCCGCTGTTTTTTTTTTTTTTTTTTGGGGGTTTTTTTTTTTTGGTGGGGGGGTTTGGGTGGGTTTGTTTTTTTTTTTTTTTAGGGGGTTGGGGGGGGGGTGGGGGGGGGGGGGGGTGGGGG
>Ga0116227_10008929_pt1 | contig 18513 bp, 16 predicted proteins | sample S1TSphgellanicum_FD_89693 | JGI IMG/M metagenome (GOLD analysis project Ga0116227, IMG submission 89693) | Host-associated microbial communities from peat moss isolated from Minnesota, USA - S1T2_Fb - Sphagnum magellanicum MG | ecosystem: Host-associated > Plants > Peat moss > Unclassified... | reverse complement strand
GCCCGCCGCGTCGGCCTCCAAAGCGGACAATATCGGCAGAGTGCTGATGGCGTGGGTGGAGAAGGGCGAGCGGCCGGGACCGGTGGTGGCCGGCAAATACTCGAACGACTTCAAGGCGGTGCTCGAGCCGCAGGAAATGACTGCCGTTCGAACGCGTCCGCTGTGTCCGTATCCGCAGGTGGCGCGTTGGAGCGGACAGGGCAGCATCGAGGATGCGAAGAATTTCATGTGTTCGCCGCCGCCCGCGGACCGGGGAGTTTGAGATGCGACTGACCATGGGCCTCACGCAATCCGCGACTCATCATGCGACTCGCGCAGCGACGGTGTTCGAGAATAGAACCAGAACCTATGCGCAAGTCATCGACCGCGTGGCTCGCCTCGCCTCGGCCCTTGCGACGATGGGGGCGAAGCCTCTGAACCGCATCGCCATTCTCGCGCTGAACGGTGATGCCTATTACGAGGCGTACTACGCCATATTGTGGGCGGGCTGCATCGCGGTGCCCTGTAATACCCGCTGGGCGGCTGCCGAGCATCGTGCCGCTCTCGCAGACTGCGAACCGTGCCTGCTGCTCGTCGATCAGCACTTCGTGCCGATGCTGCAAGAGCTTTCGCCGGAACTGCGCGAGCGCACTATTTTCATGGGCGAGGCGCGCGGCCGATTCAACGTGGAAGAACTGATCGGCCGCTCCCAGCCGGCCGAGGACTTGAGCGGCAGCGGCGACATGCCTGCGGCCATTTTCTACACCGGCGGCACGACGGGGACGGCCAAGGGCGTGGTGCTTTCGCACGATAATCTGATCATCAATTTCCTGGCGGGAGCAGCCCTCGAACCGTTCGCGCCCGATTGCGTCTATCTGCACGTGGCACCGATGTTTCATCTGGCCGATGCCCTCATGGTGTTTGGGCCCACGCTGCTCGCCGCCACACACGTCATTCTGCCTCGATTCGATCCTGCGCTCGTCGTGGAGACGATCACGCGATGCGGCGTCAACACGGTGCTCTTGGTGCCCACGATGATCGGCATGCTGGATCAATATTTGCGCGACTCGCCGCAGACTCTGACCCAGGTACGCCGTCTGACCTACGGCGCCTCGCCCATTTCAGAGTCTTTGATGAAGCGGGCCCTGCAGATGTTCCCGAACGCGCGCATCGTCCAGGCCTATGGCCAGACTGAGTTGTCGCCGGTGGCCACGTTCCTGATGCATGAGAATCATGTGGGGACGGGCGGCCATCCGGTGAAGTTGCGGTCCGCCGGCAGGGCGATCCCGGGCGTGGAGTTGCGCATCGTGGGCGCGGACCTGAAGGGTGTGCCGACGGGCGAGGTGGGTGAAATTCTCGTCCGCGGCCCGAATGTCATGCAGGGCTATTGGAGAAAGCCTCAGCTGACGGCGGACACCATCGTGGAAGGGTGGGTGCGCACCGGAGACGCGGGCTATCTCGATGCCGAGGGCTTTCTGTACCTGGTCGATCGGGTCAAGGATATGATCGTTTCCGGCGGTGAGAATGTGTACTCCGCGGAAGTCGAAAATGCGTTGGCGCAGCACCCGGCGGTGCTCGAGTGCGCGGTGATCGGGGTTCCCGATGATCGCTGGGGCGAGCGCGTCCACGCGGTGCTGCGTTTCAGGCCGGGGACTGCGGCCACCGAGGATGAGCTGACCGAGCATTGCAATCAACTGATCGCCGGTTACAAGCGGCCGAGGAGCTTTGAATTTCGCCAGGAGCCGCTGCCGCTGTCCGGCGCCGGAAAGATACTGAAAATGGAACTGCGCAAGAGCTACTGGGGCACCGCCGCACGAGCGGTCAATTGAGGCCTCTGCCCTTCAAGATTCGCGCTCTGGTTGCCACCGCCGGCTTTCTCATGAAACTCGGACTCATGCCAACGCCTGAGAAAGTGCTGGCAATGCCGCATGCGCAGCGACTCAAAGCCAAGGCGCCCGGGATTGCGTGTGGGCCGGGCGATCGGTCGATCCTCACTCAGGATTTCGCGGTGCAAGGCCGCGGCGGCCCCATCCCGGTACGCGTCTACACCCGGCCCGACCTGAAACCTGGAGCGCCGGGCTACCTGTTCATCCACGGCGGAGGGTTCGTCAACTTTGGTTTGGAATTCACCGACTATGTGCAACGCGGGCTCGCCGCGCGCACCGGCTGTGTCGTGGTCGGCCTGTCGTACCGGCTCGCGCCCGAGCACCCGTTCCCGGCGGGTCTCGAGGACTGCCAGGATGTCCTGCGTTGGATGGCCGAGACGCGGCCGCAAGGCATGGACGGCGATAGGATCGCTGTCGGTGGCGAGAGCGCCGGCGGCAATCTCGCGGCCGCCTTGAGCATCTGGGCGCGCGACAACCATGGGCCACGAATCTCCCATCAAGCCATCGTCTATCCGTTCACCGATGCGACTTTGAGCGGGCTCGACTGGGATAGCTGCGTGATACCCGGCCTCGATCGTTCCGCCGGAGAGTTGATGGTCCGGGTGTATGCCGGGGAGAAGCATGCCTCGAATCCGCTCTTCAGCATCTTGCACGCCGAACTGCGCGGACTGCCGCCGGCCCTCGTGGTCTCCTGCGAATACGACCCGCTGCGCAGCGATGGCATCAGGTTTGCTGAGGCGCTGAAACGAGCCGGCGTGGAAACCCTGCATACGCATTACGACAATATGCCGCACGGCTATCTGCTCTACCCGAAGCTGACTCGCACCGCCGACGACTCGCTCGACCAGATTGCGCGCGAGGCCATGCGCTATCTGTTCCGCTTGTCTGACAGCGGGTCGCGCCATCGGTAAGAGTTGAGGATGGTAAAATTCGCAGAACCGATCGACATAGGGTCGCCGCAGAGTCATGCTCAAATTCCGCCGTCGCATCGCATTGGCTGGAAGCGCGCTGCTGATTGGTTTGAACGCCGGGTGCGCCAGCTCGGAATTCTTCATCGCCAACGCGCCGACCCGGTTCACGCATGTGGACCTGCACGCCGACCTGGCCTACGGCGCAGATCCCCGCCAGCAGCTGGACATCTACCGCCCGCGCGCTCCCGCCAACGCGCCGGTGGTGATTTTTTGGTACGGCGGTTCTTGGATCAAGGGCGCCAAGTCCGAATATCGCTTTGTCGGAGTGGAGCTTGCCAAGCTGGGGTTCGTCGCCGTGCTGCCGGACTACCGTCTTTATCCTCAGGTAACCTTTCCCGCTTTCGAGGAGGATGGCGCACGAGCGGTTGCCTGGGTGCAACAACATGTCTCCGAGTATGGCGGCGATCCGCATCACATCGTGCTCATGGGGCATTCGGCGGGAGCGCACACGGCGGCATTTCTGGCCTTGAATCATGAGTATTTGAAACGATTCGGCGCTGACCCGGGCGACATCGTCGGACTGATCGGCCTTTCGGGTCCCTATGCCTTCGTGCCCGATTCCGATACGTTGCGCGCCGCGTTTCCGCCGCCGTTCACCGACGCCGATTGGCAGCCCATCCGCTTCGTCGACGGCCACGCGCCCACCACGTTGTTGCTGCACGGGCTCAGCGACAAGGAAGTGCTGCCGAAGGAAAGTATCGAACTGCGTGACGCGCTCGTGGCCGCTCACAGACGCGTCGACCTGCATTTGTTCGCGCATCGCAGGCATGCCGATACGGTGGCGCCGTTCGCATGGGTGCTACGCTGGCGCACTCCCGTGGTCAAAGAGGTGGCCGCCTTCGTTCGCCGGGTCGGGGCAAATCCTTGACTCCTCTGTCATATGAACCGGCTACCCAAGTCACTCAAGGAATGACACCAGCCATTTAGGGCGCAGACCGCGTGAACATCTTCCGTTCGATCGCCTTTGTCGCCAGTTTGCTGACGTTGGTCAGTTGTGGAAATTCCGGCATTTCCGGCAGTTCCAGCGGATCGGGCGTGTCGAGCTCCGCCTTTGCGCTGCAAACCCCGGGCCCCTCGACGACATTTGGCAATTTCGGTAAAGCCATTGCGACGGATGGCGCGGGCTATGTCGATGTCGTCTGGCTGCAAGGGGGTTCGACCGATAACGATGGGTCGTATATTACGTTGGGCACCGGATCCATCGTGTTTGCACAGTCCGGCGATCAAGGCGTCAGCTGGAGCAAAACCGAATTGACCCCCGTCGCTCCCAACACCAGCCTGCCGAGAATCACTGCGTCAGGCTCGGACATCTACGTGGTCTGGTCCGCACAAAACATCCCCACCCGGAACCTGCAAGTCTTCCTGTTGCATGGCAGTCGTTCGGGTGGCGAGGTTCAATGGTCAAGTGCCGTCATGATTTCGGACACTCCCAGCGGTGCGAATGCAATTTACCCCGTGGTGGCAGCTTCCGGCCAAGCAGTTCACATCGCGTGGCCCGATGACCGACAAGGCGGTGTAAACGAGGTTTACTATGCACATTCTATGGACGGAGGAACCACCTGGTCCACACCGCTCGCCGTCAGTCCGGTGGACGGCTTCAACAGCTGGACACCGTCCATCGCGGTGAGTGGTGAGCATGTTTATATCGCCTGGACGGACGCGCGTTTTGGAGCCGCCGATTGCATCACCAACGCAACGGATTGCCACGAAGTGTTATACCTGCGAAGTTCTGCCGATTCGGGTGAAGTCTGGGGTGAGGAAATCGAACTCACCTGCGATTCCAGCATTTACACCTACGCGCCCTCGGTGTTTGTCGAGAACGACACCGTGCACATCGCCTACTTCCAAGGAGTTCCCTATCCGCCGGGAGTCATGCGGCTTTATTATTTGCGTTCGGTGGGTTTTGCGGCTTGCTCGGGAACCCAGGGCACGCAGCCCGCCATCGACATGCAGTATCCCTCAGGCGACGCCGTGTTGTCGGCTTGGCGGCCGAACATTTCGGTCTACAACGGCGTCGTACACATGGTGTGGTGGGGCGAGCTCACGAGCAACTACGCCACCGGCCAGTCCAAGATTTACTATACCGAATCAACCGACGGAGTCGATTGGGCGCCTGCCACCTCGTTGACGCCGCAAAGCGACGGCAGTGTTTATCGAGCGTTCTCTCCGAATGTCAGCCTGTCCGCCGATGGCTCCAGGGCTTATACGATCTGGGAGGATCACCGCAACGATTCGGATGCGCTCGATCCGAACTACGAGGTGTTTTTCCAGGCGGTGTCGTTCTAGGGATCCGGATGCCGCTTCTTGTATGCCGGAAGCTGATCGAACAAATCGCCGCGGGGATTATTCGACGGGCTGATGCAATAGGTCTGGGTGCCCATGCCGTTTGAGATGCCGTTGGACGGGTCGGAGAAGGTTTTCGAAACCTGGTAGCAGTGAGCATTGATGAAAACGCCATGATCTCCCGTCGCCGTCACAAATTCCTCGCCGGAATGATGAATGGGGGGCGGCGCGAACGGTGACTTCGGCAGGGGGCCGCTGGCCATGCCTGCCAAATCGTTCTTGGGTTGCTCGGCCGCAACGAGTCTGGCTTGCTCGGCCCAATCGACGGGCGGCGCGCTTTGCAGGGCACCTTCGAGGGGAACCACGCTTAAGGTAGGGGGCGAGGATCGAGGCAGCGGCACCCTTTCGGATCGCGCTGGCTTCGTTGTATTTTTTGCCACCACTGACATCGGTGGCGGTCTTTCGGGCACGACAGACGGCAGGTAGACCCACTCGATGGCGCGTGCGGTGGGAAATGACAAACGCGTTCTGAATGAGGCGACCAAGAACGCGCCGACGGCGATATGCAGCGCCGCCACGATACATAGCACCATCAGTCGCTGCGCTTTCCCTTGCTTGCTGTCCGTGCGCAACGCCGCTCCTGAAATTCGACGTTTGGAATGACCGGACGCCAGGTCAAAGGTTCCGGCGCACGCTACACTACGGGTATGAGCAATCCGCCGAAGCAACCACATGTCGCCGTGTCCAAGAACGGTCCCTATCTGGTAACCGGGTCGATTCGGCTGTCCAAACAGACCATCGGCACGGATGCACAGGGTGGGTCTGAAACCTGGATCGAGTCCCATGCCTACCCGACACAGGATTCTTATGCGCTGTGCCGCTGCGGCGAATCGAAGAAAAAGCCCTTTTGCGATGGCACTCACACGAAGATCGGATTCGACGGCACGGAAACGGCGGCCCGCGAGCCTTTCGAGTCACAAGCGAAAGTTCAGGAGGGTCCTGAGATGCAATTGCTGGATGCGCAAGCCCTGTGCGCATTTGCGCGATTCTGCGATCCCAACGGTCAGGTCTGGAATCAGGTCAATGAAACGGAAAAACCGGGTGTACGCGAAACTTTTATCCGCCAGGTCGGCAATTGTGCGAGCGGCCGCTTGGTCGCGCGAGATCGATCAAATCTTCAGGATATCGAGCCGCACCTGCCGATATCGATTGGCCTGGTGGAGGATCCCGCTCAAGCGTGCAGCGGACCGCTTTGGCTGCGCGGGCGCATCCCGGTCACCGCGGCCGACGGTTTTCACTACGAAGTGCGCAATCGCGTGACGTTGTGCCGGTGCGGCGAGTCGAAGAACAAACCGTTTTGCGATGGGACGCACGCGTCGATCAAATTCAAGGGCGAATAGCCGCCTCGGCTCCCGAGGACTTTTAAGGCCGCGGGCGCCGAAAAGACCCAGGGAAACCCCGCCTGAGCAGGATGGTCTCAAATAGCAGACCCAGTTCGCACTTTGTGCGATGACTGACGTGTGCGCATGATGTTAAATAACACCATGCGAATTGTGCGTGCGGCAAACCTACCCACCATCTATAGGGCCCTTTTCTTTGGCGATGCGGTCGCTTTTCCCCTGATTTTATATGCATCAGGGTTTCCGACGGTGGGGGGTGCGTTGCTCTTGAGCAGCGTGGTGGTCTTTGCCGTTGCCATCATCAGGTCGGGAGCTCTCGCGACATCCTGGCTGGGCAACCAGACCCTCAAGACCATCGAGAGAGCGATTCGCTTCGAACTTGCAAAGGCGTTGGTCTGCGCCGGGCTGGCGGTTGACGCGCTGTTTGGCGGGGCGCGTCTGATCAATCATTATCATCTGTGGCACCATGGTGTATCGCTGGTGGTGGTTTTCACTGCCGCAGGGCTGCTTGCGATCGCTTCTGGTCTTTTCTTCACGCGGTGGTTCGCCGGTTATCTGTTCAGCCAGCGTTAGAGAATGCGCCGCGTTGCCTTTGCGTTAATTCTCTTCGCCTGCAGCGGCTCATCCATCGTCTGGGCGGATGGAGCGAGCGACGTTGCGGCGCTCGAATCCCAGTGCGAGGCGCAGCGGGAAGCCAGGATCAAGCCGCTGCGCGATGCACAAATAGCCAAGTGCAAAGCGGATCAAAACAACGATCCGGGATATTGCGAGCGCTTCTGGAAGGACTATGGAAGTGCGAGGCGCGGCGCAAATGGCGGAACGATCCCCAGGATGTTCGGCGACCTGCCGGTTTGCGTCGCGGCCTTCAAGGCCCGCAAGGCGTTGGCAGATGGCGATACATGATCGTGTTCGGTCAATGAGCTGCGCCTGGGAGAGCGGCGAAATTTAATCCGCGTAACGCCGGTCTAGCTCCAGTATGAGGCACATATTGCGCTGCGGGCTGGTGGTTTTCACTCTCACTCAGGGGTTGATGAGCGTAGCCGGCGCGGCGAGTCGCCCTGTGGTACTCGAATTATTCACCTCGGAAGGCTGTAGTTCCTGTCCGCCAGCAGAGATGCTCGTCAATGAACTGGCGCAACGATCCGATGTCCTGCCGCTATCGTTTCATGTCGACTATTGGGACGGTTTGGGGTGGCGAGACCGTTTCTCGCTGGCGAGCGCCACCGAGCGTCAGCGGGAGTACGCTCGGACGTTGCATCGGCCGTCGGTCTACACACCGCAGGCGGTCATCGACGGGACGCGTGACATCGTCGGTTCGCAGCGCGATGGCGTCATGCAGGCCATTTCCGGGCGTCGTGACGGGGTCGCGACCTCAGTGGACGTGAGGGGCGGCACCGTTCACGTATCCGTGGGCGCAGGTTCCGCGGCGTCAGGCGCCGCTGCGGCATCCGCCGACGTGTTGCTGATCGGATATATGCGGCAGGCAACCACCGCCATCGGCCGAGGCGAGAATTCCGGCCGTGTTTTGCAGGAGTCCAACATCGTCCTATCGATGCAAGATCTGGGACGATGGAGTGGAATGCCTCGCGAATTCCTGCTGAAGTTGCAGACGCTTCCTGACAATGTCACCGACATCGCCGTGCTGGTTCAGTCCGCCGGCCAAGGTGCAATCCTGGGCGCCGCCAGCGCAATGCGAATAAGCGATTGCAACCGTCAACAAATCACGTCATTGTCGAGGGAGCGGCAAACGTGTATCGCGAACCCTTGAATGGCTAGCAGCTTGCGACCTGTCTCGCGGCAGCGTTGCACTTTAAGTTGGGATTCGCCGGTCAGCTTTCAGGGAATGGTTTTTTTTGGGGCGTGGGACGCCCAGGGAACAACTGTGATCGCCACCCAGCCCGTTCTTCGCTCTGCCCCTGCGTCGGCCTGTGCCATGGCCGTGATGGGCAAAGCTTCGGCGCCCGGGCGTACCAAGACGCGGCTCGTCCCGCCGTTGAGCGCCGTGGACGCGGCTCATCTGAACACCGCCTTTCTTCAGGATATCGTGGGCAATCTGGCGCGCGCCGGTCGAGAGACGCAGATTGCCCCCTATGTGGCCTATGGGCCGGCCGGCTCGGAGGCCTTCTTCCGTGCCTGCTTACCCGCTGAGCTCCCATTGATCGAGTGCAGCCTGCCGGATTTTGGGGATTGCCTGAGTCGTGCGATCACCGTGCAGCTGCACAGAGGCCATGCTGCCGCATGCGTTCTGAATGCCGACAGCCCGACGCTGCCGACGCGCCTGCTCGTACAGGCTGCCCGCGCTTTGGCTGCCTCCAATGACGGCATCGTCATCGGGCCTTCCACCGACGGTGGCTACTATTTATTGGGCGTGAATCGCGCACACCCGCGTCTTTTCGAAGCCATCGAGTGGAGCACCCCGCGCGTGTTCGAACAGACGCTGCAGCACGCAGCGGAATTGGGATTGAGCGCGACGATTCTGGAACCCTGGTATGACGTCGACGACGCCGATGGTTTGTGCCGGTTACGCGAGGACTTGGCGGCCGATGGGATGAGTGCGTCGGCCACGGGTCTGTATGAGGCGCCCTGCACGCGGGCCGCGCTGTCGTTACTGGGTCGGCAGCTTGATGCGGCTTCGACCCGGCCGGCGCTTGCTCAGGGTGGTCCATGAAACCTCTGTCGTCGATCACACGACTGTGGCTTTGCGGTCTGCTCTGCGTCGGCCTTGGCCTGCTCGCCTTGAGCTACCTGCGCGATTTTGAGCTGCGGCCTTTCGTCGCGGTATTCATGCTGCAGATGGTGATCTACGGCTTCGCGGCGTGGCGCTCGATCAAAGGATCGTGGGTGAGCGCGGAGAATGCACATCGCGCGTTGATTGCCATCTTGGTGATCGCAGCGCTGCTGCGTGCCACGGCCTTGTTCGCGCCGCAAGCCCTCTCAACCGATGCTTTTCGCTACGTATGGGATGGACGAGTTCAGGCCGCCGGCATCAATCCATATCGCTATATCCCCGCAGATCCGGCGCTTCAGTCGCTGCGAGACGATGCGATCTACCCGAACATCAACCGTGCCGATTACGCGCACACGATTTATCCGCCGACGGCTCAGCTCGCGTTCCTGGCAGTCGAGCGTATCAGCGACAGCATCCTTGGCATGAAGCTGGCCATGCTGGCCTTCGACCTGCTCGCGATGGTCTGTCTCATCATTCTGCTGCGCCGGCGGGGTTTGCCGTCGACTCGCGTGCTGTTGTATGCCTGGCATCCATTGCCCGTGTGGGAGTTTGCCGGAACGGGCCACGTAGACGCCGTGGCCGTCGGCCTTCTGATGCTGGCATTCCTGGCAGCCTCGCGCCGTGCACCGCTGTGGGCGGGCATCGCACTGGCCGCCGCCACCTTGGTGAAATTCTACCCGGCGGTGGCGGGGCCGGCGCTCTATCGGCGCTGGGATTGGCGGATGCCACTGGGATTTTTGGTGACGCTGGGTGTGCTCTATGCGCCCTATCTGAGCGTGGGCACAGGCGTGTTTGGTTTTCTCTCGGGGTATGCCGACGAGGAGGGCCTTCGCAGCGGCGAGGGCATCTTTCTCTGGTCGTTGTTGCGCGCCTGCCTGCATGTGCCGCAATACATCGTTCACTACTTTGCGCCGCTCGCCATGGTCTTGCTGCTGGCGGCTGCTGCCTGGCTGCAGTTCTCGACCCGAGCGCGTGCGCTCGGACCATGGACGGCAGCCTTGGGATTGGCAAGCCTGTTCACGGTGTTGGTCTCGCCTCACGATCCCTGGTATTTCACCTGGCTGGTGCCGTTTCTGTGCTTTCGGCTGACGGCAGCTCATGTTTGGCTGACCGGCGCCTGTGTACTCATGTATGTGTTGCCGCACCCGACCGGCGTGGCGGTTCAGTCCGTGCTCTACATTCCGTTCATTGCCCTGCTTGCGCTGCAATTTTTCCAGCGTCGTCCGCTCGTCTCACCGGAGATTCTCCATGCCTGAAGCGATCAAGCTCGATCCACGCCGATACTTCGACTCCGTCGACGAGCAACGGTCATCGATTGCGGCCGCGGCGCCGGTATGCCTGTACTTGGAAACCACCAATCGCTGCAACCTGCTGTGCACCACCTGTCCGCGTACCTACGAGGAGCTGGAGCCGCCGGCGGACATGAGTTGGGAGCTCTTCACCCGCATCGTCGATCAGTACCCGGCCATCTCTCGCGTGGTGCTGCACGGGATCGGGGAACCGATGATGGTCAAGGATCTGCCGCGCATGGTGCGCTACTTGAAGGATCGCGGCACTTATGTGCTGTTCAATACCAACGGCACGCTGCTGCGGCCGAAGAAAGGCCGCGAGTTGATTGATGCCGGTCTCGATGAGTTGCGTATCTCGCTGGATGCAGCCGAGGCGAAGGCATTTCATCTGGTACGCGGCCGGGATTGGTTCAACCGCATCGTGCGAAACGTGCGGGAGTTCGTCGAGCTGAAACGGACACTGCGGGCCGAGAATCCGCGTCTGTCGTTGTGGTTGACCGGCCTGCGTGAAACCTTGGAGCAGCTGCCCGATTTTATTCGACTCGCCGCGGACGTAGGCGTGCCCGACGTTCATCTGCAGCGGTTGGTTCACTTTCCGGAAGGCCAGGGATTGGCACGGCCGGAATCCTCGCTGTTCGAGCGTCTGCAGAGCGAAGACGCGCGCTTTCTCGAGGACGCACATCGCGCTGCCGCTGAACTCGGCGTTTCCTTCGACGCCTCGGGTGCGGCGGAGCCGGAGAACAGCCTCAAGCGCGACGGCACCGAGCTACCTTGGTCGGTTTGCCGCCGCCCCTGGACGCTGATGTACTTCACGGCGCATGGCCGCGCAATCCCCTGCTGCATCGCGCCTTTTTCGATGCGGGGATACCAGAGTTTCACCCTGGGTAATGCCAGCCAAGAATCGCTTCGCGACATCTGGAACGGAGCGGGTTATCAGGCGTTTCGCAGTGCCCTGCTGAGCGATACACCGCCGTCGGCCTGCGCCGGCTGCGGACTGCGCTGGAGCTTGTAGCCCGATGAAAGATCTCGGTGAAGTCGAGGACGAGGCTGCCGAGCGAGCGGCGCAGTACCTGCGGATGGGCAGAATCCCGGAGTCGGCACCTCTTTCCGGAATCGCCGTCGAGCTGCGCAAGGATGCCGCGGTGCGCCTGGCACGCGCCATCTTGAGTCTGGAGCAATTCTTCCGCCGCGAGGAGTGCCGGTCATGCCGCGAATGGGAAGTCACGCGGCGATTGGGCCTCATGCTCATCGACGAGGGGCGCCATTTGCTGCGGGGTGCTTTGAGCGAATCCGCGCCGCCGCCGACCGAACCCACGCTGCGCTGCGCGTATCGATTGATCGGAAGCTTGGCGGGTCTCGCCGCCTGGAGCGCGCCGGCGACGCAGGAGAGTCATGCGCTCGCTTCTTTCCCGGTGGCCGCGGCACGCGATGCGGTCGCTTACTCGCGTTTCGGCAGCCCCGATATCGCCGATCAGGAATCGGCGTACGGGTCCATGTTGGGCTTTGATCCGCCGCATGCGCGGCTGCTGCTGACCTCGTCCGGCATGACGGCGTACGCGCTGATCGAGTCGTTTTTGCTGCGCGAGGTGCTCAAGTCGGGCGACTGCATTTTGCTGCATCCGAGCGTGTACTTCGAAACCTGCCGCCAGCTGATGAGCCTGCCGCAGTTTTCTGCCTGCACCGCCGCCGGCGGCAGCCGTGCCGGCATGCTGGCGGCGATCTCCCAGCATCAGCCGCGCGTGGTGTTCGCCGATCCGTTGAGCAATTCCGCCGATTTTCGTGCCATCGACATGATGCGTCTGCTGCAACAGGCGGATCAGATCTGCCGGCACGAAACCTGGTTCGTGGTGGATAGCACCTTGCTGTCCGGTGGATTCGATCCATTCGCTGCGCGGCGCGAGCATGTGCGCGTGCTCTATTATGAAAGCGGCTGCAAGTACCTGCAGTTCGGCATGGATTTGGGGCCCGCCGGTGTGGTGGTGGTCGAGGCGGCGCTGGCGGAACGATTCGAGCAATTGCGCCGAGGAATCGGCGCCATCGGATCCGACTCGCTGGTGCTGCCGCGCGCCTCGAGGGCGACCTACTTGAACTACCTGCGCGCGCAGACCGCTTGCGCCGAGGCGGTTGCGCGCGCGGCAAACGACGCGTGTTCAAGCTCGCTATGCCCGGTCATCGAAGCGGTGCATCCCTCGCAGCTGACCCATCCGGATCACGCGGAGTCGCAGCAGTACCAGCACTTGGGCGGAGTCTTGATGTTCCGATTCGTCAATCCGCAGTTCAACCGCCGCGGGCCTCTTGAAGATTTCATCGATATGCTCATCGTCCACGCGCGCGCTGCCAACCTCGCATTGACCGCGGGTGTGAGCTTTGGCTTCCGTATCCCAAGGATCGGTGCCGCGTGGTCGAGCTACGAGGCGGATGTGGCTTTTTTGCGGCTCTCCGCGGGCGTCGATCTGACCCTCGCCGCCGCGCTCGGTCGTTTGATCGTGCAATGCGCGGACAGATTCGTGCTGGCGGCGGTGAACTGACCATGACACGCGAGCGTCCGGCCGTGGTGTTGATCGTGCCGACGCGCAACGAGGCGGGCGCCATCGGTGCGGCCCTCGAGCGGGTACCGCGCCACATCGTCGATCTCATCATCGTGGCCGACGGTGGCAGCAGCGATGGAACGGGGTCCGAGGCGCAGGCCGCAGGTGCGCGCGTGATCGAGGCTGGCCGCGGTTATGGTCGCGCCTGCCGGGCTGGCGCGCTGGAGGCCGACGAGGACGCCATCCTGGTATTTATGGATGGAGACGGCAGTGACCGCGCGGATCTCATCGAGCACCTGGTCAATCCCATCATTGCCGGACAGCAGGACTTCGTGATTGGTTCACGCGTTCGAGGGCATCGCGAGCCCGGCAGCATGGGCTGGCATCAAGTCTTCATCGGTTTACTGATTGGCCAGTTGATCAAACTCAGGTATGGCATCAAGTACACCGACATGTGCGCGTTTCGGGCCATCCGGCGCCGCGATCTGCTGGCGCTCGGTCTGACGGAGATGACCTATGGATGGAATTTGGAGATGCAAATGCGCGTCGCCCAGGCGCGGTTGCGGATTCTGGAGATCCCGGTGCCCTACAATTGCCGCGTGGCCGGGGATTCGAAGGTGTCCGGTCATTGGTGGGGTACCGTGCGAGCGAGCACGCGTCTCCTGCTGACCTTTGCGAGGATCGCCTTGCAAAGCGCTTCGGCCCACAGAAGTATGCAGCTGATGCTGATGGCGCTCGCGGTGTTGCAGTTCACGAACGCCTGGCCACAGCAGGCCGCGCCGCCGGGCGCCGACCTGGCCGTCTTCGCGGCAAAGCGCTACCCGCAGCCGGTGCGAGTCGGTGATCTCATACGTCGCACGGTTCTCGAACCCACCGAAAGCAGATCGGTTTTAGGTCACGTCGTGCGTGTGATCCGACAGGATGATGGGGCATATGCCATCGTCATCAAATTTGGCGGTTTCCTAGGATTCGGCGGCCGCGAGATTGCCGTTCCTCTCGATGCCATGGTGTTGCTGGGCGCGGAAGTGGAAGTGCTCGATTTGACGCCTGAGCAGTTGGGTGGATTGCCGACTTATAGCGGCGGCGGACGCGTGCTCGGCGCCGATGAAATGATCCGGATGGGCTTGGCCCATCCTTCACATTGAGGCCAAGACAATGTCCATCGAAAGCCAACTCCCCGGGCCGGCGACAGCTGCGGAAGTGTCCGCGGATCAGGTGCCGCGCCGCGCCGCGCCGCGGCCGCCGCGGCTACATCCGCTGGCGATACGGCTCATGCATTGGACCAATGCACTCGCCATGATCATCATGATCCGGTCTGGCTGGGGGATCTACGATGACTACGTCATCGTCCCGGGCCTGCATTTTTCTTCGACCTATCGATTGGGAGGTTGGGCGGCGCCGAGCTTGCTGTGGCATTTCGCCGGCATGTGGCTGTTGGCGTTGAATGGTCTCGCCTATCTGCTGTACGGCATCGTCACCGGGCGCTTGCGCGATCGCATGCTGCCGATCCGCTTTTCGGAAATCGTGCACACCGTGCGCGACACGCTGCATTTCAAGATCCAACACGAAGATTTGACCGTGTATAACGCCGTGCAGAAGCTGTTGTACATCGTGGTCATCCTGGCGGGAATCTGGCAGGTGTTCACAGGCCTGTTCATTTGGAAGCCGGTGCAGTTCTCCTCGGCCGTGGCGCTGCTCGGCGGTTTCCAGGCGGTGCGAATCGAGCATTTCGTCGGCATGGTGGTGATCGTGGGCTTTTTGATCGTGCATGTAGCGTTGTCTTTTCTGGTGCCGCGAACGCTGTGGGCCATGCTGACCGGAGGTCCGCGCGTGCATGCCGTGGAGAAAGCCTCGTGAGGTCTCCGTTCCGTCCGTCCCGGCCACCGAATCCTGCGATCTTGGATGATCATCGCGCTTTGATACGTCTGATCGAGCGGCGCGGCTTCATCCGCGGCGGAATTTCTCTGGGAATGCTCGCGATGCTGACCGGCTACGACGTCACGTCGGAGCCCGGGGTGGAAAATGCGCTGCGGCGGGTGTCCTCGTGGAACGACCGGGTTCAGGCCGCGTTGTTCGATCCTAAGCGGCTGGCGCCAACCTACCCAGAGTCCATGATTTTGAAGCCACCCAAATTCAATGCGTACTACGATATCACCGAGGTGAAGCCCGTCGATGTGACGAGTTGGAAACTGGAACTCGCGGGACTCATTGCCGATAAACGCCCTTGGACGGCGCAACGCCTCGATACGCTCCCGGTAACCCATATGGTGATCAAACACATTTGCGTCGAGGGGTGGGACTACATCGGCGGGTGGTCGGGTCCCACTTTGCGCTCATTCCTCGAGCGCGTCGGTGCGGATCTTACCGCCAAGTACGTGGCGTTCAAGACTGCGGATGATTACCCCAGCAGCATCGACATGGCCACGGCCCTACATCCGCAGACATTGCTGGCAACGCAGTACGCCGGGCAGCCGCTTGCGGATCCCTTCGGATTTCCGGTGCGTCTGCGAATGGCCACCAAATTGGGATACAAGAATCCGAAATGGCTGACCGCCATCGAAGTGACCAATGTCTATCAGGGCGGCTACTGGGAAAGCCTGGGCGAAAACTGGTTCGGCGGCATGTGATGGCGAGGCCGGGTGTGGGTCATGAACGCTGAACCGCCAGGGAGGAGTCATCCTGCAATTCGTTCGACGCGTGCGTCGCGCCGATCAACATATAGACGCCGGGCACGACAAACAACGTGAACAACGTGCCGATCGCCAAGCCAGTCGAGATCACCAGTCCGATGGCGAAACGCGACGCGGCGCCCGCGCCCCCGGCAAACACCAGCGGCAATACGCCAAGCACCATCGCGGCCGTGGTCATCAAGATCGGGCGAAGCCGAATGCCCGCTGCGGTGACGATGGCATCCACCTTGGACTTGCCTCCCCGTTGTTCCTCGTTGGCGACCTCCACGATGAGAATGCCGTGTTTGCTGATCAGCCCGATCAGCGTGACCAAGCCCACCTCGGTGTAGATGTTCAAAGTCGCTCCACCCACGCCCAATGCGATGAACACCAAAGCGCCCAAGATGGACAGTGGCACCGAGATCAAGATCACCATGGGGTCGCGGAAACTTTCGAACTGCGCCGCGAGCGCGAGAAATACGATGATGATGGCGAAGCCGAAGGTCGCCATCGTGCCGCCTGATTCGGCGATGAATTGGCGCGATTGCCCGGCATAGTCCACCGAATAACCCTGCGGCAACAGCCGCTTCGCGACCCCGTCCAGGTATTTCAGCGCATCGGCCTGCGAGACTCCGGGGGAGGGGACCCCGCCCAAGGTCGCGGCGTTGAGCTGCTGAAAATGATTCAGCGATTCGGGAATCGTCTCATTGCGAATCGTGGCGACGGCGGACAGAGGAATCGGCACGCCGCCGATGTTGGCAATGGGGTAGTTGAGCAATTGGTCGACGTTCAGGCGCGACAGCCGCTCGACCTGCGGAATGACCTTGTAGGAGCGGGTCTGCATGCTGAAATAATTGATGTAGCCGCCGCCGAGCAGCCCTCCGAGCGCGCTGCCTATTTGGTTCATGGTCAAACCCAGCTGCGAAGCCTTGTCGCGGTCGATGTCGATCACGGACTGCGGCAGATCGTATTTGAGGTCCGTATCGATGAAGATGAACATGCCGCTCTTCTGCACTTCATTGATCATTTCCTGGGACACGAGGTTCAACTGCGCCGCGGGCTGGGTGGTCTTGATTTCGAATTGCACGGGTAAACCAAATGCGCCGGGCAGAGAGGGCGGCTGAAACGCCGCTATCTTTTGTCCGGCGTCCGCGATGCCGACCTTGGCCTGTAGCGCCCTTTGCAAATCGGTGGAGTTGGCCTTGCGTTTGTCCGTGGGCTTCAAAACGATACCCGTAAAGGCGCTGCCGGTTGCTTCAACCTGGAATATGTGTTCGACGGCAGATTCGCGCTTCAGCACCTCGAGCGTTTTGGCATCGTACAGCGATTTCTGCTGCAGCGTGGCGTTGGGAGCGGATGTCGGCTGCATGATGATGAAGCTTTGATCTTCTTGCGGCGCGAGCTCGCTTTGCGAGCTGCGATACAGCAGAACGATGGACGCCAAGACGATCACGACAAAGACCGCCGTGATGGTGGTGTAACGAAGGCTGGATGTGAGCTTGGTGGCATACCAGTTGCGCAGACGGTCGAAGCGTGCATCGATGGCGCGCACCAACCGGGTCTCCCAATCCTTGGAGCCGGGCCGGTGTGGCCTGAGCAGCCTCGAGCACATCATGGGAGACAGCGTCAGCGCGATCACGGCCGACACGGTCACGGCGCCCACCAGCGTGAAGGCAAATTCGGTGAACAGCGCACCGGTCAGGCCGCCCTGAAAGCCGATCGGCACATACACGGCGAGCAGCACGATGGTCATCGCGATGATTGGGCTGCTGAGTTCGCGTGCCGCCAGCTGTGCCGCAGCCATGGGCGCCATGCCACCTTCCAAGTGACGATTGACGTTTTCCACCACGATGATGGCATCGTCGACCACCAGCCCGATCGCCAGCACCAACGCCAGCAGCGTCAGCAGGTTGATTGAAAACCCGAGCGCCAGCATCACCGCCAAAGTGCCGACCAGCGACAGCGGAATCGCGATGACCGGAATCAGCACGGAGCGCGGCGAACCCAGGAACGCAAAGATGACCAACATCACGATCACCAGCGCTTCGATCAGTGTGGTCGCCACTTCGCGGATGGAGCTGTTCACGAAATCGGTGGAGTCGTAGACGATCTCGCCGTTCAGGCCCTGCGGCAACTGCGCCTTGATACCTGGAAATGCGGCATTCACCGCGCCCACGACGGTGAGCAGATTCGCGGTGGGGGCGACCAGAATGCCGATGAAGACGCCATTCTGGCCGTCGAAAGATGTGGTCGCCTCGTAACTGTCGGCACCCAGGCTGACTTCGGCGACATCACTCAAGCGGATGATGGAGCCATTGACAGCCTTCAGCGCCATGTTTCGAAAGCTCTTCAAATCATGCAGGTTGGTCGTTGAGGTCAGGTTGACCTGAATCATCTGACCTTTGGTGGTGCCCACGGCCGAAATGTAATCGTTGTTCGTCAATGCCGTGGAAACGTCGGTTGCCGTCAATCCATAGGCCGCCAGTTTCTTAGGATCGAGCCAGGCGCGCAGCGAGAAATTCTCTCCACCGATGATCTCGGCGGTCTGAATACCCTCGATCGCCTGTAACTGAGGCTGCACCACTCGAGTGAGGTAGTCGGTGATCTGGTTGCGTTCCAGCGTGGGGCTGGAGAAGCCGATGTACATGGCATCGGTGCTGGAACCGATCTTGACGCTGATCGTGGGCTGCTGAGAGCCCGTGGGCAGCTGATTCAAAACCGAGTTTACTTTTATATTGATGTCGGCGGCGGCCCGCGATGAGTTGTAGTTCTGCCGCAGG
>Ga0116227_10008927_pt1 | contig 18516 bp, 21 predicted proteins | sample S1TSphgellanicum_FD_89693 | JGI IMG/M metagenome (GOLD analysis project Ga0116227, IMG submission 89693) | Host-associated microbial communities from peat moss isolated from Minnesota, USA - S1T2_Fb - Sphagnum magellanicum MG | ecosystem: Host-associated > Plants > Peat moss > Unclassified... | reverse complement strand
GAGAAAAAAGAGAGAAAGAGAGAGAGAGAGAGAGAGAGAGAGAGAGAGAGAGAGAGAGAGAACCCTCTAAAATTTCACAAAAAATCCAAGGAAATAGAAACAAGAATGAATGCTTTGTGCAAGACAAGAAAAAGAACCATGTTTCTTGAGAGAAAGGGAGAAGGAAAGAAAGAAAGTTACCCCGGTGCCGATACTGCTCATGGCTGCTGCTGTTGTAGGCAGACGGGTACACCACAGACGGAAAAGAATCGGCAAAGAACGAGAAGAAGAGGACAAGAGTGAACTCCGCAACAATAACAATGCAAACCGCAGAGAAGAAATGCACACAAAGCAGCAGCAACAACCATAGCACACAACAAGCTTGAGCTCCAAGGCAGCAGCAGTAACCCTAATCTGAGGGCTTAATCCAGATCTCAATCTATGTCTTGAAATTATTAGGATCTGAACGAGGTCCCAAAAAGGTCACATACGGTAGGTAGTACACAGACCCCCCACATCCACTTGGTAGGTAGCAATTTAGAGTCCTAATTCCAAACCCTAATTCTCTGGAAGCTGGAATTTGCAACAGTTTCTTCAAGGAATGGAGAGATCCTGGCAGGAGCAGCAGCAGCAGCGAGAGTGTGGTGGAGGGCGGAGGGATCAGAACTGCGGCAAAGTGAATTTGTGAATCCAGGAGTTGACAGGAAGAATAATCGAAGTCCAAGAGTAGCGCATGTTTCCAGATGTTGTGTTTTTGCGGTTGTTGAAAACAAAACAACTTTGCAGTGATGTCTCTCATGGGCAGTAGGATGGGGAGCCAAAGCTTCAATGCCAACAGAAGAGGGAGACCCAATGGAATCATTGGTGCATTGAGCAAGGATTACTACTCGGTGGGTTTTGATTCTTTTGTTTTGATGGGTGGGTTTTTTTCTTTCCTGTTGCTATGGGGTAAAGGCTGGTGAATTAGGGTTTAGGGTATGAATTCTTGGTGAGTTTCTTGGTGTGATGATGATGATGCCATTAATCTGTGCAAAAGTGATCCAGAATTGTAGAGGGAAAAAAATTGTAGAAGAATTTTTGATAGTGGTGCATTTAGTTCAAGGTGTGTTTGTGATGGAAAGAAAAAGGCTGATCAGGGCATGAGGGGATGGTGCAGGAGGTGGGTGAAGAGGAAGAGGAAGAAGAGGAGGACCGATGTGGAATCTGCTCAGCATTGGCCTCGAATTGTGCAACTCTTGACTGTTGTAGCCATGTGTAAGTCCATCTTGGAGTGTTCAATGATCAGTTTGGAGTTTTGTGCCATACTTTGCATAATGCTTTTTGAACACTAAATGAATAAATAAGTGAATAAATCATTGGCCTGAACTACTGATTGTTGCTTTTTCTGTCTTCTTATAGATTCAATGGTTTGGAAGAGAACCAATCCAAATGAACAATTCTGAGATATTTATGTCATTGTGTTGTTTTGCTCCTTCTGCAGGTTTTGCTTTTCATGCATTGATAACTGGTCATCTGTTTCCAATTTCTGCCCACTTTGCAAATTGCAGTTCCGGTTCATTTCTTGCCTTCCGGTATATACAAAAATCCTTGTTAAGCTGCCCCATTAAGCTTTTGGTAAAGGTGGATTGGTTTGACTGACAATGCCCATTTGATGATGACTCTCATGGAGTTGTGATTGACATTTGATTGTGGGCTCCTTGCCCTTCCCAATGGCTGTTATTGTTGTGTAGACTGAAGGGACGTTGAATGATAGCTACTGGAATGATGAAGAGCAGCTGCCTTCAGTTCTCGTCAAACAAGAGAGGTCGTCAAATATCTTTCCCCACTACGTGAGCTTTGTGCTGTTTTTCTGGCCATTTGACTTGTTTTGCATCACATTGTTGCCTGGAGAAGGATCTCACCTTTGTTCCAGAAATGTTTCACACTGCCACTGATGGATTTTTCTGCTGTAGGGATGCAGAGAGGATGACATCGACAACACTCTGCCTTTCACTTTCCCTTCTTTTTTCATTGATGAAGATGTATACTACCTCCATTTTTCTCTCTCATTGTTGACTGTTGCATTTTGGTTGCTGGACGTAGACTGCTCAACATGGTGGGTCTTATTGAGTGGAAACTAGGGGAAAGTTTTGTCAATAGTTTTGACCTCCTCCTTGCAAATAAATTCTTGGTGGCTGCTGTTGTAGGCGGTGGCTTGCTTGGAGGGAGCAAGTTGTCTGATTCGAGCAGGAGTCCCCATGGAGCATGAAGATGCTGCCGATACTTCTGTAGCCTGTGATTCATGTGACCGCTGGTCAGATGCTACCTGTGATTCTCACCCATCACAAGTTTCTTGCCAGAGCTTTTGTATGCATGTGTGCATCCCTAGTCAAAATAAATAGACAATCAAAATTATTGGTATTGTGGAGCAAACTAGATGGAGAGAGTATATAGTAAGAGGAGAGCATCATGTGAGGGCTTGCATTGCTGAAGCTTTGGTTCTCTAGCAAAGGTATTACTTAAGTGTTTTGTTATGTTGCTGCCAAAGATGTGTAGTTCGTCACTGGCTTAAGAATGAACTACCCATAGTTCATCACTGGCTAATCAGAACTCCTTGATGATAGACTCCACTGTTGCTGCCTCATGGAGTGGTGATGGGTATCGCAGGTATCATGCAGGTTGTGTTGGTTTTGATCCAACAGTTTCGTGGGGTTCATGGCTATGTCCAAGGTGAGGAACTTTTATGCATTTTAGGGATGTTGGGCTTCATGTGCAGACATGGAATTGCTGGACACTAACTCTGTATGTAATATTGTTGGAAAGTCTGGCCTGTGTTATATTGCTCGTAAACTATTGAGCAGGATTCTGTACTGTTGACCGTGCTACACGCAACAGGTGTGTTGAGAGAACTGCACTGCAGCAGCGTCCAGCAACACCCTTTAGAGCAGCAACAAGCATCCCAATCACAACAGTAGTGACATCCTTTTCACCAGGGCCAGTACCAGTTGCAGAGCTTGCTTACAGTGCCCCAGTGGTATCAGAGAGTGATCCATCACTGGCTGTTTCAGTGGCTGATGAGGGTGAATCAGCAGTTGTGCTCTCTATGCATAATTTGCCGGAGCTAACCAAGGTTGCAAGCCGTCCAGAGGTTGCAAGCTTGCAAAGTAGGCAGCCAATGATCCCAATGAGTTGTAAAGTTCTTCTCCCTTTGTTGGTAGTTTTGATGGAATGTAAGCTTTGGATCTGTTCTTTCTTTTGTTCAATTCTATCCTAATGAAGGCCATGCAAATTATGATCTACATTGCTTACTTGCTTGGAGACCCAAGAGACAGAAAAATAAAATTCTCCTCCTCATGAGGTTTTAACTCTGTTGAGATGTGTATACATATATACAGGTTCTGTGGATCAGGCTCCAGTAACTTGCAAGGTTGAAGAAATCACCATTGCATCAGTGGAGAACAAAGTACATTTCCACATTTCTCTGCAGCTTCTTATTGTCTGTCCCTTTTTTGTTGCAATTTGAACTGAAGAACAAGGATCTGATATATTGTAAAATGCCCTGTTCAAGGAGGCCATCTGTCCAAACTTTGACAGTGTTTTAAACTCCATTTCACTGCTTTGTCAGTTCTCTTCCATTCATTCTTTGCATAACTTCTTTTATTTATGCTCATGATATATGGCATATGAACCATGTAGAATTCTGCTTGTTCTGCTTCACTAGGAAAGCTAAAAACCAGGCATTTGGGAGCAATTCTAACTCACAACCTGTAGGTGGAGAGCATACAAGAATATTCCTCAGTGTCGGCTGACAGTACCATTCCCAGGGACCTTACAGTCAACAGGTTTGCCAAGGCTCCAACGATACTCACTTCTACCAGCAAAACTGGAGCAAGAAAAAGTGGACATAGTGATGGAGGTCTATCTCAAGATGTGTCAAGACTTCCCCAGTTTGGAAATGGAGAAACCAGCAATTCAGAGGCTAGGGATGGAGACATCTTCCCATCGTCAGTGAGCTTCACTGATGGCACAGAAGATAGGCAAGCTGGCATTAAAAGAAAAGGAAAGTCAAAACTCAGCAGGCAGGATGGGTAAGTAAGTCTCTAGAAGTTTTCAGAAGTCTTGTCTACTGATCTGTGTGCAATGAAAAGGTGTGACAGAGCTGGGGAAGGGCACATGAGATGTTTCTTTGTGAACCTCTTAGCAGTGAAGGGAGGGGCACTTTGACCAACAACAAAGTACACACAAAGCCCATTGTCATTGATTGAACCATAACCCTTCTTTCCATGTTCTTGGTTTCTTGCCAGGGATACCATACATGTGGATGATCTGCCAGAGCCACCACGAAAAGTAGCTCGGAATGCAGTCAAGAAGAAGGATGTACTTCCTGGGGCTTCAGATCAAGTTGGGACACACAATCTCCCGAAGGATATCCCTCCCAGTCAGGAGAAAGGCAGCAAAACCGAGAGGGCAGGTTCGTTATCTGCAGTTTGTGAAGATAATGAGCCTAAAGTACCCTATACAGAAGTGGGTGCTGTAGAGGACTTGATCGATCTAGTGAAGGAGGATAATAAGCCCATTCCTCTTAAAACTGGCAATGGAGGGAGCAATCCAACAAATGGGGTGAGAACCCGAATTGTGATGTGGCGTGGCACGGATGGGAGAGCTGCCCAGCTTGTTGAAGATATACGTCAGCAAATGAGATCAGCTGCAGGCTATGGAGCATCAGAGGACCTGGGCAAAGTGGAAGTTTCAGATGATCGTTTCTTTGCAGCATTTAAGGTAATGATGCCTAAACTAGCTTCTTATGGAAACTTGCTCTTTGTAAGATAACTTTCATTGCAACTTCTTTGTTCAACCTATTGTGTCAGTGACATCTTGGAGAATTGCAAAAGCTTGATGGGCATATCTCTTATGTGGAGAGAGAACAGCTGATGCAGCCAGTGCTGCTGTGATGTTATGGACCCCATAATGGGAGCTGCAGTTTCCTTTCTGTCTTTTGATTCTTTGGAGTCTTTGCAATTCTTTGTGACTTTGATCGATTCAGGAGATATAAATTCAGGAGTTGATGTTGACATAGACAATTCTCTCAACATAAATTCATACGGATTCCATATTTATTCAGCAGCATATGAATTCTCTCATATGAATCCATATTTATGTGGGAATCCATATGGGAGTCAGGATGTTGACATAGACAACTCTCTCAGGGATGCTGTTGAGGAGTGGAGAAATAGGGAAGGATAATGGGAGGATGATGGCCAATGACATTTTTGTAAACTGTCTGCTGCCTACTAGCATTGCATTTCTGAAGAATACAATCTGCATTTGTGTTTTCAAGGCTGCTCTGACACGCACCAGCAGCCAGACTTTGGATGCCAAAAGTCGAGCCTCAAAGCAACGCCGTCGTCTGTGGCTTGCTAAAGTACTGGACCAGGTGCCCAGTGGAAAGGGACACCGAGTTCGTGAGAGTTTGACAAAGAAGTTGTATGCTGGTGGAGGAGGCTCTCGGAAAACCTGGGACCGGGATTGGGACATCTCCTTCTGGAAAGAACAGTCTGCACGCCTTAAGAAAGCAAGGAAAGAGGCTACAGACACCCTGGAGGGTAGGGGGAAAAATGGGAGAGCTAGGGAGGTGAAGGCAACTAGCAGTGCTGTCAAAGAGGATGAAGCCATTTTAGGTTTCAGCACCACAGATACAGACACTGATGACTCAGTTTTGACCAGACTTTATGTTGCTGACACATCATTGTTTGCCCGGGACAATGATATCAAGCCAGTCTGCTTACACTCTAGTACCAAAGAAAAGGAGCTTGGTCAGCGAGATGGTGAGAAGGGTATGTGATCTGGAGGCACCCATATGATCTGAACACAATTAGAAAGTGTGGCATTACTGGTTGAATGTAGTGGGCTTAGATTGATGGTCAATGTGAGTGAAGACTTTGTGTGGATTTGCACTTATTGCACTGCCTCCTTGTCACAACAATGCTAACCTATTCCATCATTTCATTGCAGAGACTGTAAGAAATGGGGGTTTGTTGAATTCCCAGACAATTCCTGGTGAGTGTTCTCCTGAGAACCGATCAGGTACCATTGGCATTGGGCTGGAAGCTTGCCTTGGTCAGTTGTCTTGCCCTGCTTTACAGGGGCCCTTGAAACCAAGGAAGAAAGAGGCAGGTTTCACCAAAGAAGCTCAGAAATCAGAAAGGCAGGATCCTCCACAAGGTGCTGCTGGACAGGTTGAAGCTTCAGGCAAAACAAAGAGAGTGTTGTCAACAAAAGATGCCCAGTGCAGTCCTTTACAATCTGAAAAGAAGGATAAACGACAATGGGCACTTGAGCTTTTGGCCAGAAAGTCTGGTGATGCAACGACATCTTCTTCACCACCCAAGAATGTTGCATCCACTAAGGAGTCCCTTCTGGTAGATGATTTTGTTACAACTCTGTGAGTTCTATCTGTTGAAAGTTTCTATAGGTTGCAAGATGAATTTGCTGCACAATCATTAGATCGAGATGATTTGGAGAAACTCATGTACATCTCTTTCATATCCGTCTCACTGAGAAGAAAGGGTTTAGGGTTTGAAAATATGTTCATGAGGCCGTGTAGTGAAGGTGTTAAGTTGAACTAGCATTACATTGGAGTGAGATGTCGTGGAGTGTAAAAATGGAATGCACTGCTTCCTTTGACCCTTTTCCCTCAAAGTTATTCCTGACGCTACTACTTTCCATTTACCAGTTGCAGCTACCAGAGGAGCTGAGGCCAACACTGCCTACTGATCGCTACAGCAGGGTACCCACAGCAGTTCGTCAGGTGTGTGACTATATCCACCTTATGGTCTTACCAGTAATCCTCATTAAGTTCATGTGTTGAGAAGGAAAAAAGAATCTGCAGGAGTTAAGGATGGAGGGCAATTTGATGAAGCTAGCTGATTATCTTGTTGGTTATGTAACAGCTGCAATTGAACCGGATCCTTGAGCAATATCTGCAGAAGGTGAAACTGGCTAGTCTTCAAGGGGGTTTTAGATGTAAGTCAGTCATTGCAGCAGCAGTTGCTAAGGAGTTGGAGATTTTCGAAAACTCCAACAGCAGAGGCGTGTACACCAATCTGTGTGTCAGGGCGTTGGCTCAGAAGGATCAGGTGAAACTTCAAGTGACAATTCCTTCACCACCGAGACCAGGAGTTAATGATGATGTCACAGAAGCTCTGCGGGCAACTGGGTTGATCTCAGATTCTCCCCCTCAAAGTCCATGTGCCATTCAAAGCACTTCTCTTGGATGTCAGTCTACTGGGTTGAATCCAGCTGCTGACAAGATATCAGCTGTGGAGCAAGCAACATTTGATTCTGTGGTTCCCTCCAGGCTTGTAATAGGTACCAGTGGGCCTTTGGATACTGTCCCTGTTATGCCTCAGGTTGACCAATTGGAACCTGACAATGTGTTGGAGCTTGCCACTCAATCATCTGAGGATCTCGTTGCAGATTTTGATGCTGATTGTGGAGAGTTAGAACTTCCAGATCAACTGCATGGATGTATTCCCTCGAGGCTGAATGGTGTTGCATCATCTTCCCAATTGCCAGAGTCGGCTTCCAGAACTATGAAGGTTGTACTTACAACAGGAAAGAAACTCAGCCTTTCAGAGTCTCCTGGAGATGGAGAAAGGATTTTGCAAGGAGGTGAGACAAGAACAGGTACAGTCACTCTTTCAAATCTTGTCCTGTGGACAATGTCTCTCTTTTGAACAGCTAACCCTCATTTAAGCTTGGAACGCTGTTGCAGGCATGGCAGGCCTTGAATCTTCAATCCCCACAAGTGTTCAGACATCCAAACTGCATGACAACCAGGAGAAAGATGCAGCAGATGGTAATAAGGATTTGGTCATATCCTCAGGTGAATCTACGTACATTCGAGAGTCTAGCTCGACACAAAGCCAGAGTGAAGAAAGACAAAATTCACAGTCCGTGGTCAAAGTTGTAGGCAAGACAGGTACAGTGGAAACAAGTGATTCGGTTACAGCTTTAGATGTGGGTTTAGATGGTTGTAAAGACTCTGGAAGACTGTCAACAGATGCCAAAGCTGAGGAAGAAGAAGCTAAGACATCCACAGAGGGTTGTGCCCCAGCTGGAGAGTCTGAGGGGGATGATTGGCTGAAGATAGGGAAATTTCCGGACCTTGAAAACCGCATTGAGAAGATGAGAAACAATGTTTCTCAAATGAACCCTATCTTTCTTTCTCAGTTTACAGAATATGGTGAAGCCAATGTGTTTGGTGGATTCATTGAGAAGGGTACTTTGCCAGCTGAACCAAGGCAGCACGATGGAGCTACAGCAGTTTCTTTATCAGCAGATGATGGTGTTAATGAGGAGAAGATCAAAACTGCAACAGTTGATGGACCGCAAACAGAGGCAATGGTTGCTTCAATACGGAAAAAGGTAGGTTCTTCATCCCCTGTTACTCAATTGCTTCCTTACATATGTGTGCCCTCATGATCACGAGTTTACTTAGTTTGCTTCCTTTGATCATCCACAGGTACAAATGTATGTGAAGGAACATTTGAGACCGTTGTTCAAAAGTGGGGTGATTGAGGCAGAACAGTTTCAATGGGCTGTTTCCAAGACATCTGCCAAGGTGATGCAGCATCATGGGGATGCCAGATCAGCAGATTTCCTCATTGTAGAAGGAAGCAAAGTCAAGAAATTGGCTGATCAATATCTCCAGGCTTACACTCACCGAAAATAATAACATTGAATTTGTAGATTGTAAGTACACTCCATGACTGGTGCAGTTGTCACAGGAGGGAGGATATAACCATTAGTATCAATGTAGAAATCTCAATAAAAGAGATTTTTGTGCTAATGCACAGTGTTCAATAGCAGAGTGAAGATTAATACTAGTGGTTGCATCAAGATTCATGTTGGCTAAGGGTACAAGCGAGTGCTAAGGGTGCCAGTCTTGGAAAGAAGTTTAGGGTTCTGCAATCTTTAGGATGAAAAAAAGCACGAGGCTTGCCTCCTTATGGAATCTGATCACAAAATTCAGTGATTTTCAAAGACTTTCGGGGTCACCATAATTGCTAATTGCAACACAAATGGGAGGAAGTCACCATTTTTGGTAAACAAATGGAAGTTGTAAGATTACACCTGAAGTTTCTCCATGGCAATGAAAACACAAACATTTGCTTCATCAAGAGCTCCACACTTTCCACTAAATTTCTTGCCTAAAACACTTAATCAAGATGAGCATCATGGCAACTCTATTTCAGAGGTGAAGTACAATGGGGTCATCACAGCTCACTACCAGTGTCACACTCCATGGTAATTTGCCTTGCAGTGGCCAATACATCAGCAGCGCAGCCCTATGCATCCACAAATATCCTTCCTCATCACATTAAACCCTAGTGCACCTGCTCCATCCTGTGCTTCAAAACAAGTTATTTGAAACTCCTAACCCTGCCCTCAAGGTTGCAGTTTCCTCCGTCCTTCTCTCCTCATACTAATTCATCATTGAACATCCATGGAATCATTGTGCTGGTGTTTTTGTTGTCACTCAGACTCCTTTTGTAATAAGACATCTACTAATCTTGAAAGAATCGCTGGTTGTTAAAATCTTCAAAGGCGGGCAATTGTTATAGAGCAGAAGCTCTATGTGCAAAGGTAACATGCAACCAGCATGTCTAGTACCACTGCTACGTGTCTGGTAGGATGGAAGTAGCAGCAGCAGAAGCAATAACTCACAGTAATCTATATCAGGTTCAGATCACAGACAGTTCAGAAACAATGGCACTCTTGGAGATCCAGGGTTCAGGGTTTGGGGTTTCCCAGGTTGAGAAGCACATATCCAAATGCTTCAAAGAACCACATTCAAAGATCAACATCTAACAAATCTTTCTTTTGCAGATTTTCTGAGGATTTCATTTCAACACCAGAATGATTTTGATTCTGCCCAGTTTCAGAAGGGGTTTTCTTTTTTTAGGGGTTGAAGAAGCTATCACCACATTTGCATTTCCAGCTTTCAGGATTGTAGTTGGTTTGCTGTGTCTCAAACTGTGCACCACCATGCGGCAAGAAATGAGCGAGCGATTGATGTCCTTGAGGTGTGGGCATCTGCACTGCATCACAAGGATTACACATATTACACTTGTTTTGACAGCTTGGTGGATGTGATCCAATCTGAACTGTGGCACTCAATTTCATGACTTGACCTGAGAGAAAACCCATCAAGATGTGTCGTCGATGCTGCTGCAACCTCTCCTGATGCTGCTGCTGCAACCTCTCTTGATGCTGCTGTTGCAACCTCTCTTGATGCTGCTGTTGCAACCTCTCTTGATGCTGATGCTGCAACCTCTCCTGCTGAATTGTTGCATTGCTGTTCAACTGCAATTACACCAAAACAAAGCAGAAGTCAGTTGTTGGAACCTTTCAGTAATGTAAAATGAAGAAGCGCAAGAGAATCACATTTGGTCTCCCACAATGACAGTAGTGATTTCTTCCTTCACTCAAAAAAGGCTATGTACTATTTCTCCGTCTTTGATTTCAGAGACAATCACTTCAGAAAACAATCTGCAAGGAACAAGTTCACTCCCACTCAGAGGTGCAGTCACAAGGGCAGCCTTGATGATGCAAAAGATTCCTAAAGAGTTGGTGATGATCAGGTATGCAGCATTCGCAGCATGCATTACATTCTCTTCTCCCAGAAAAGAATCCTGAAAAACCCTAGAAAACTCTGTTGTCTACTTTGAAGATGTTCAGGAAAACATCAAGCCATGAAGGCTAAGGAGAGATGGTGAGGAAGAAGAAGATGATGATGATGATGAAGAAAGATCACCACAGTCTCCAAACCAAGAGTGACTGATTGTTTGTTGCATTCACAACATCTCACAAAAACATGAAGGATAAGGATCAGAGGTTGAGAGGAAGAAGAAGAAGAAGAATGATGGCAATGGTTTGCAAACCAACAGTGAGTTGACTGCTTGTTGTGACAGGCAATGCTACAACTTCCTTATGAGCCATGGAATCTGACACTTTCTGCATGTTCCTAGTCCCTTGCAGTACAGGAATCCAATCATCTTGTTTGTTATCTGAGCTTCACACACAATTCAACAAACTGAGCAGAAGAAGAGTAGAACTTTGTGTGTGCACACATGCATGTGTGTACCTCATTGGAGTGTCCAAGCATAGAGCTCCTATCAGAAATCTGTGTAACTTCTTCTATTGTAGGTTGTGATTCATGATCAAGCTGCAGAAGCAAGTTTGGAGATGCCAGCAGCCTTCCTGCAAGAAATGACAAAAAGCAAGCAAGAAAATGAGCAGCTGCAATGGTGGGTTTCAGGGATTTTCAAGCTGCAGCTAGGCAAGATAGACTTCAGAGCAAGCTTAGTACATTCTGAGAGACAGCTGAGATCAGGAAGCAGGCTGGCTGCAGTGGCGTGGTGACTCTTCCTGGCAGAGATCAACCTGCATTGTCTGCAGCAGCTGCAGCATCCTAGATAGCAGAACACTAGAAGACAAATGCATGCTTTGAATTGAGGAGAGACTCTCGGATTCAAACTGGATTCCTTCTTCTTCCATGCCCGACTGTCACTACCAATTCACAAGTTTTACTACAGCAGCAACGATCAACGACGACTACGGGAGTGAGAGAAATTTAGTACCATGAGAAAACACAAGTCCTGCACGGCCGCCAGCTGCTGTTGTTGCCATCATCATCAGGTGAAGTAGAATTAGCCGCAAGCTGCTGCAGCGGCAGACTGTCTTGTATGTGAGGAGTCCTGGGAGCATCTTATAAGCCAACTCTTTGTCTACAAGCTGCGAGGGTGAAGTTTCAGAAGATTCCTCCCTCAGAAGCAAAGTCTCTTCCAGCAAGAAGAGGAAGAAGAAGAAGACGAAGACGACGTCCACCGACGAGTTCTAGTGTTTCTCAGTCTAGCAGCTGTGATGAATGTGCACTAGTAGTCAATACGAGATTGCAAAAAAATCTTCACTCGACGACATTCTGAATCATGCAATCATTCTACACGGAAACCAACCAAGATGATCGCAGAAAAAAGTCGACAACCCGGCAGCTCGAGAACGAGATGCCACAAGCTGCATTGTCGAGACTCGACTGCTCTGCCAGAGATCATTACCCGAAACCCAGCAACAAGAAACAAAGCACAGTTTGGTGTAACCGCTAGACTGTACTCTCTCTCTCTCTCTCTCTCTCTCTCTCTCTCTCTCTCTCTGTGTCTGTCTGTATCTGTCTGTGTCTCTGAGCTTTCGCATAAAATCGTGTCGATCACAAAGTACTAGAGAAAACTCTGGCCGGTCAACTACACAAGATCCCACAGCTTGTTGCTGCTTCTTCTTTTTCTGTTGCTGCCGCCGCAACTGATGCTGCTGCACAGCTCCACTTGGAAGTATCCGCAAGCTGCAACAACAACAGCAACAACAGACGCCTCTTTCTTCTTCTTCTTCTTCTTCTTCTTTGACTACTACTACTACTACTACTACTACTACTACTGCAAACTGTACAAGAAACCGACATTTCCTAAACAAGACTCGGACACTACTACGACCACTACTACCAAGTCTAATACGGCAACAACAACAGCAGCACCACAAGACAAATGTGCAGACAGAGGTGCAGACAAATGTGCAGCTGGTGTCAGACTTGCTGTCTCCCTGACTTCCCAACATCCAGTCTTCTTCCATTTCTTTTTTTCCAATTTTTTTTGGTTCTGTTTCTTCCCTTTCTCCCACTGTCAATCTCTCTCTCTCTCTCTCTCTCTCTCTCTCTCTCTCTCTGTGTGGCTGTGTGCCTGCACGTTACCGTGCCATGCCGTGCTACGCCATTTTCATCCCCTAGTCTCGTTGCCGCCCCCTAGTCATCCTGGCAGATCAGTCAGTCAGCGACACGCTGACGGAAGAAGAAGAAAAATATATATTTAGAAAGAAAAGCAGAGACGGGTACAGAGAGAGAGAGAGAGAGAGAGAGAGAGAGAGAGAGAGAAAGACCCTGACTCAAGATCAGAGGCACAGAGCCAAGCACAAAGAGACAGGAGATGCAGCAAAAGCCCGCCGGAATGAGAGAAAAGACTTACTCTGGGCCTCTAGCTACTGCATGCAGGAAACACAGCAAGCGATCAGTGGAGTTTTTAAAAAACAAAGAAAAGTACAACAGCAACAAATGAACCAACAAGAACAGAAACTGCAACAAGAGCATCAGCAGCAGCAATAACAGGCTCACCATCATCACTATCCCACTGACGACGACGATGAAGACTGCGACGACAGCAACAAACAGCCAGCGAGCGAGCGAGCGAGCTGGAGAGCGAGACCAGTGAGCGACGACGACGAGGAGAGCAACAACGAGCGAGGCCAGTGAGCGAGACCAGTGAGCGACGATGAGGACGAGGACGAGAGCAGCAGCGAGCGAGGCCAGTGAGCGAGACCAGTGTCATTCTTTTGACATACTATTAGTGTAGGGAAGATACGCCGGTGAGCGAACAGTTAAGAACTGAAAGGAAGTCCAATCCTCACACATTGTTCCTTTGGTTTTGAAGTTCAAAGGACATTTGTAGTCCTCCACCTAGCGCTTCCAACACAGCAAACATTTCTCAATTCGGTAAAGAATGAGGGTAGACATGGGGTGTTTGGTATAAGGGGGTTTGATGTTTGGCGATGAGCAAATTAAACCCCCTTATACCAAACACCCCTTATCAAACCTTTACAAAAATAGATTAGGATTTTCAGCTTAAAATCTTTGATTGTTGCATCTTTGCCTTTGGAATACAAAGCTAGTTTTGTAAAGGTTTTGTTGGCACACTCTTTAGGTTTCAAATCACTCAAAAGAGACTAAAAATGAGGAAGATATGGGACCAGAACCAAAGACATGTATAGAGCTTTTTTTTGCTTTTTTTTTTCCAAAAAATTTGAAGCAAATTATCACTCATCTTCTTCCTGTGTTTTTTGTTTGCTCCTTTGCTTCAAATGCTCCAAGAACATTTGTGACTCTCCAATTTGCATATCTAATGACACAAAAATGTCTCAATTTGATTAAGGTTTGCACATCCAATGACACAAAAATCGCTCAATTTGATTAAGGTTTGCACATCCAATGACACAAAAATGACTCAATTTGATTAGGGATTGCACACCCAATGACACAAAAATCACTCAATTTGATTAAGGTTTGCACATCCAATGACACAAAAATCACTCAATTTGATTAAGGTTTGCACATCCAATGACACAAAAATTACTCAATTTGATTAAGGTTTCCACATCCAATGACACAAAAATCACTCAAAAGGAAAATGCTGGAAAATGTTCAGGGATAGGTATGTTAAGGAATCATTAGTTTCAATGTTTAGCAAAATAAGATTATAATAGGTTTGAATTATTATTTTTCCATGCTGGTAGAATTGCTCATCATCGAACATGTACCTATTATTGAACATTTTTCAATATTTTTCTCACTCCTTTAATAACCAAATTGAGTGATTTTTGTGTCATTGGACACACAATTTTCTAGAGGGCTAGAAAATGTTCTTCAAGCATTGCAAGTAAATGAGCACCCCAAAAAAACACAAGAAGAGGATGAGTGATAGTTTGCTCCAATTTTTTTTGAAAAAATTAGCTTTAGACCCCTCTCTAATTCAAGTCTCATATCTTCCTCATTTTTAATTCGTTTCGAGCAATTTAAAACTTGATGAATGCCCTAAGTAAAGCTTTACAAACTCTTTCGTATTCTAGAAACAAAGATGCAACAATCAAAGATTTTAAGTTTGAAATCTTGATTTGTTTTAATCATTCATCACCCAACATTGAACCCCCTTGCACCAAACACCCCAAAATTGCTTAATTGAACAATTTTTGCAAGGATGAAAACACTAGGTGATGGGTTACAAATTTTCTTTGAGATTCAGATGTAAAAGAATAATGTGCCAGGATTTGATCTCCTTCAAGTTCTTAAGTGTTTGTTCACCGGTCTATCTAACTTAAAGGGTTGTTTGATTGATGCTCTGAACTCGATGGCTCTCTCCCTTGGGATAGAGGCATCGTGGGAACTTCTTTCAAAGGGGTACATGTAAGCTTGTTTTTTCTGAGTTATTTTGAGTGAACTAACAACTAATATCATAATATCTTGGCGGCTTCAACATTAATTAAATTATTTGTAAAAATGATGAAAATTTTCACCAAAAAAAAAAAGGGGTTCAAAGAACAAAACTTTGTGAAGGAAAATAGAATCTATTGAAATATTTTATTTTGTCAACATGAAATTTTTTAATTTAATTAATTATTCGACAGACATGTGTTGAAATTGCCCTTGTATGATAGTGGTCAATATGTAATAGTTATTTATAGACAAAGTTCTAGCTTTTAGGACATTACTTGTGCACTTTGTTTCAAATTTGTGAGTAAGTGGGTTTGCAATCATCCTCAAGAGGACTTAATCAAATTTGTAATTTTATCCCATATCTTTTGTTGGCCTTGCCTACTACCAAGGCAAGGAAACCACGTTTAGATTCATTATAGAGTTATATAGTAGCTTAAGGGATTTTGGCCCCAGCTAGGTAATAGGTCCATTTTTATATGAGGATTTTTGAAACATGATATCTTAGCTCGTGTTGAAACTTGAGGTTATAGTTCTAGAGTTATAATACCTTGAAAGATTTTGGTTTCTTTTTGAGGATTTTTTTTTTGAAGATTATATTCTTGCATGGTGAAATATTTGAGTTTCCATGATTCTTCTTTTGCATTAAGATATTACTTTTTTTTTAATGTAAAATTTGGCAAGGCCCTCACAATGTGATACACCCACCCACCCACCCACCCCCTTTGTTTTCATTTTTTTCTTTCTTTGTGTCTTTCTTTCCATGAGTGTCGTGAGCAAGTGCTTGGTTGGTTAGGGTTTCTCTCCATTCCTGGAACTGGCAAGAAAGGATAGGGTTATATATGTACTTTTTTCACCTTTGACTAGCCAGTTCCCTAAAATAAAAAAAGAGCCACTTCTGAACACTAGTGTTGGGTGGGTATCCTAGTACTAGTACTAATTGTATTGAATCTTTTTAAAAACTTTCATTCCAACCTTGTCTTGTTAAATGAGATTCATCCATGTAAAAATGACATTCATTCATATGAAATCATTTATTTATGGACACATTTTATCCATGTAGGTGTTCAAGATTGATTTTTGGTTAGTATATGACAAATATGATACCCTACTTGGATGATAACCAAATCAAAACTCAATAATCGACCAAACCTAATCCTAACTAATGTTGGGTGGGTGTCGTATCTTAAAGAGACTAATGGGCTCTCTCTCTCTTTATATATATATATACATGAAATTGTGGGGGATTTGCTACTAGGAGTGTCTTGGTAGGTTGAAAACCTTTTAGATTAAATGTCATTTACCCATATGAATACCTTGAGCATTGGTGTATCACTTCTTACTACTAATAGTTGTGACATTTGAAGCTTGATATGAGCCGTTACTAATATTAGTTTAATATTTCATGAGGACATTTTACATTCATTGAAATGGTAGATTGCATTTTTTCAAGTTTTGAAATATTTCTAAGAGGAAAAAAATTGAAAGAAAAAATTTATATATGTATAAAAGTTATTAAGAAACAATGAACAACTTGAATTTCAATCTCAAAATTTTAAATGTATTTACCAAAAGTTCAATATGAAATATTATCAATACTAATAACAACCATCCTCCAACGAGCCTTTGAGGTACAAATAAGCATTTACTTGTCAAGTTTCTCAATTTATATGACTTACGATAGGCCATAAAAAAAAATATGAAAGATTAGTTTTGGCAACCTTAAGTTATGTATTCATATTGAGTAACATTTGTTGATGAGAATCAATAGTAGCGGTAGGTAGATAGGTTGGTGTTCAAATGCTTAAGCTTTCATAGAGCTTAAAAAAAATCCTTAGACATAGCTTGGTTGTTTTTGGTGTTCGAAGAGGTATTATGGATTTTCAATTGGTGCACTCATTGTCGTTAAGATTGCTCAAAATGGACAATATAAATGAGGAAGACAATGAGATTTGAAGATAGTGTTTGGTTTGGTAGGGTAAACATTTGAAGCTTAAGATACCTTGGACATAGCTCAGTTGTCTCTAGAGTTGAAAGAGGAATTATAGAGCTCAAGTTAGTACACCCATATTAGTACACTCATTGAATTTTTGATGACAAAAATTATTCCAAATTCAACATGTCTTACACCTTAGGTCCAAAAATTATGAAAGCACTTCCATAAAATCCTAACCATTGAACACTTTTGAAAAAAAACCAAAAGTCTATCTCAATTTCCCTAAATTACATTATATTATTAAATTTTGGATTATAAAATTGTTTAATATTCAATAACTTTTGCACCACAAGGTCTAACCATTACAAAAGCACCTCCATAAAATCCTAACCATTGAGCACTTTTTGAAAAATACCAAAATTGTACCTCAATCTCCCTAAAATTATAGAATTTGAATTTATTAAAAAAATTAATTACAAAATTGTTTTAGTATTTGGTAACTCTTGCACCATACGTCTACCCAGTATGAAAGCACTTTTGTGCACCCTTGCTCGTTGAAAGCTTTCCAATGGTAACAAGAGCGTCAACTAATTGAATCTCAAATTTGTTTTTTATTGAATTTTGAATGATGAAGATTACTCAAAATTCGATATCTCTAATACATTAAGAGAATTATGAAACCACTTCATAAAATCATATTCATTGAGCACTTTTCCAACAATACGAAAATCACATAATGATTTTATTGAATTTTCAATGTCAAAATTGTTCAATATTCATTAACTTTTGCATCTTAGCTTTAAACATTACAAAACTACTTTAGTGCAACTCTACTCGTTGAGAGCTTTCCTCAATAGTACCAATGCGCGAGGGAGAGGGAGGAACGTGGTTTGAAAGATCTCAACATGACAAACAAACAACCTTCCTTTATAGATGGAATTTATTATTTTTTTATAATTTATTTTCATGAATTATGATTGTCCTTATGTATGTGTTTTATATAAGACAATTATTTTATTGTTGCTTTTCATTTCAAGCCTTTTTTAATTTATTTTAATGGTACCATTGACTTTACATACACCCTCCATCATCCCCTTGAGTCCCAACCCCTCCCCTCCCCTTCCTTTAGATGATGTGTCCCCACACCAATTAGAACATCATCCATTGGAAACCCATTATGACTCCATTGTGTTTCATCCATACTCCACAATCAGGTACCATACTTGGGTATACTTATATACCCTTTTGTGTGTTTTAGGCATTAATTTTCTTTTTGTTATTTTGTGGTTTAATTTCTGACATTAGCATAAACACTTCAAAAGATGCATAATTATAAAGTATCATACTTGAGCATAATTGCACACACCCTTTTCTTTTTGGCTTTTCTTTTTGTTCTACTAGGGTATGTTGGCATTCATATAAATGCTTCAAAAGATGGATCATTATACTTTGGGCCTTGCCTTACTTGTATACATCTTTGAGCATTCTTCAAAGAATGTATACCAAAAAATTAAAAAAAAAAAAAAAAAAAATT
>Ga0116227_10008924_pt1 | contig 18519 bp, 19 predicted proteins | sample S1TSphgellanicum_FD_89693 | JGI IMG/M metagenome (GOLD analysis project Ga0116227, IMG submission 89693) | Host-associated microbial communities from peat moss isolated from Minnesota, USA - S1T2_Fb - Sphagnum magellanicum MG | ecosystem: Host-associated > Plants > Peat moss > Unclassified... | reverse complement strand
GGACAAACGCCATGGCGCCATGGATCGATAGTTATAATACGGCCAGATCTCATTCAGCCCTCAACCGCCAAACACCCTGGCAAAGGCTGAACAACCTTCTTGGAAACGACATCTAGCCGCATCGAAAAAATCGAGACCCTTCCTCCCTTAGATCGAAGGCTGCCGCAGGAAGGCTAAAAGCGCCGCGGCTGCGGCCTCGATGGTTCCGCTATTCTCGATGACGAGCGCCGGATCGAGCTCGGCGCGGCTCGGCGCGGCGGTTGCGGCGCGCTGCGCCGCATCGCCATCGCTCGGCCGCGCGCGCGCGGCGAGGCGCGCGCGGCGCAGCTCTTCCGGCGCGGTGACGAGCACCACATGCAACACCACTTGGCATCGCGCGTAGCGCTGCCGCAGATCCGCGACGATATTGCGCGACACGTTGCAGACGACGGTGCGCCCGGCTGCGAGATCTGTTTCGATCGAAGCGGGAATCCCGTATTTCAGCCCGTGCGCCTCCCATGTGACGGCATAGGCGCCGGCAGCGCAGGCGCGCGCGAACTCCGCTTCCGAAAGGCTCAGATGATCCTCCGCCACCGACGCCTCACGCGTCACGCTGCGGCGGGCGAAGGCGATGGCCTCATCCGTGCCGCAGGCCGCCCGCGCCCGCGCGAGCAGCGTGTCCTTGCCGGCGCCGCTCGGCCCGACGACGAGCACGAGACGCCCGCTTGGATGCGCCTGCGCCGGCGCGTTCGCGACAGGAAACGGCGTCATGCGACGCGCCGTCCTGCGCTCCAGACCGCGCGGATGACCGGCATCGATTCGGTAACCTGCACAAACAAGAGGTCGGCGCGCTTGCCGAGCGCAATCGCGCCGCGGTCGAAGAGGCCAACTGCTTCGGCCGGCGCTTTGCTCACCGTCGCAACCGCTGCCGGCAAGCTGATCGTGGAAACCACGTCCGGCAGAAGCAAGGCCGCCATCAAGAGGCTCGCCGGCACATAATCGGACGACAGGATATCGAGCACGCCCGCCTGCGCGAGCGCGGCCGTCGACACATTGCCCGAATGCGAGCCGCCGCGCACGAGATTGGGCGCGCCCATCAGCACTTTGACGGCGCCTTGATGCAGCGCTTCCGCCGCTTCGACCGTCGTCGGAAACTCGGCCAAGGCGACGCCATCCGCGATCGATTGACGAACGTGATCGAGCGTCGTGTCGTCATGGCTCGCGAGCGGCAGCTTGCGCGCCTGCGCCATCTCGACGAGGCGATGATAGTTGGGCGCGGCATGCAGCGCTGCATAGGCGCGCCGCTTGTCGAACATGGTGTCGAGCTCGGCATCGCTGCGGCCGCCCGACTTGCCGCGATAATAGGTGCGCAGCTTCGCTTCGTCGCGGAACTGGCGTTGGCCCGGCGTGTGATCCATAAGCGAGATGAGCCGCACGTCCGACCGATCGATCATCTCGCTCGCTTCGGCCACGACATGCGGCATCGGCACCTCGCAGCGCAGATGCAAGAAATGCTCGGCCCGCAGCATCGCTGCCGCCCGCCCCCGCGCGATCGCGTCGGCGAGAAGCTCCGTCTCGCTGCCGATCTCGTTCAAGCCTTCCTCGCGCCAGATCCGCAGTGAATCGAGAACCGTGGTGATGCCGCATGTCGCGAGCTGCGCGTCGTAGGAAATGACGGCGGCGAGCGGATCCCAATAGACGCCGGGACGCGGCATGTAATGGGCCTCGAGGTGATCGGTATGCAGCTCGACGAGACCGGGAAGGAGGAGGTTGCCGCCGAGGTCCTCTCCCGCTTCCGGCGGCGTGCCTTCGCCGATCTCGACGATGAGCCCGTCGGCGCAGGCGACCCAGCCCGCCTCGATGACGGCATCGGCGAGAACGACGCGGGCATTCGAAAGGATCAGCGGCTTTGCGGCGTCGGTCACGATGCGGCCACCCGCGAAAACGGCGTGATATCGACAACGCGGTCGGCGATCGCCGCGCGAACGTCATCATCATGCACGACGGCGACGAGCGCGGTGCCGCGGCGTTTCTTTTCAGCAATCAGGGCGATGACCGCCGCCTTGTTGACCGCATCGAGCGACGCCGTCGGCTCATCGAGGAGGAGAAGCGGAAGATCCGGCAGGAAGCCGCGGGCGATATTGATGCGCTGTTGCTCGCCACCCGAGAAGGTCGCAGGCGGCAATTCCCAGAGCCGTTCGGGAATGGCGAGCCGCCGCAGCAGATCGCCGGCCGCGAGCCGCCCCGCCGCGGGCGCGTCGCGTTGCGCCGCCAGAGGCTGCGCCACGATATCGATCGCCGCGACGCGTGGCACGGCGCGCAGGAACTGACTGACATAGCCGATCGCGCGCTGGCGCAGCGCCAGCATCTGGCGCGGCGGCGCGGTGGCGACATCGATCACCCGATCTCTATCGCGGACCAGGATCGTGCCGCGATCGCAACGATAGCTGCCGAAGATCATTTTCAGGATCGACGATTTGCCGACGCCCGACGGCGCGGCCAGCACGCAGCATTCGCCGGCGGCGACGGAAAAGCTGACATCCTCGAGCAGCGGAATGCGCAGCCCGCCTTGCAGATGCATGGTGAAGCTCTTGCCGACGCCGGCGAGCGCGAGGATCTGTGTCATCGTGTCCTCATCATGGGGCCCTCATGCCGGAAGGATCGAGGCGACGAGGAGCTGCGTGTAGGCGTCCTGCGGGTCGTCGAGAACCTGGTCGGTCAGGCCGGTCTCCACCACGACGCCGTCTCTCATCACGATCATGCGATGCGACAGGAGCCGGGCGACGGCCAGATCATGCGTGACGATGATGACGGCGAGCCCGAGCTCGGCAACGAGTCCACGCAGAAGATCGAGAAGCCGCGCCTGCACCGAAACGTCGAGGCCGCCGGTCGGCTCGTCCATGAAGATGAGGCGCGGCTTGGTGACGAGGTTGCGGGCGATCTGCAAGCGCTGGCGCATGCCGCCCGAATAGGTCGAGGGGAGGTCCTCGATTCGCGCGGCCTCGATCTCGACCCGTTGCAGCCAGTCGCCGGCGGTGGCGCGGATGCGGCCGTAATGGCGCGCGCCCACCGCCATCAGCCGCTCCCCGATATTGGCGCCGGCGGAGACGCCCATGCGCAGGCCCATCGCCGGGTCTTGATGCACATAGCCCCAATCGGTCCGCGCCAGAAATCGCCGCTCGGCTTCGCTGAGCGCGTGGAGATCGCGCCGGCTGCCGTCGCGCATTTCGTAGAAGATATGCCCCGCATCGGGCATGAGCCGGCCGGCGAGAAGCTGCAGCAAGGTCGTCTTGCCCGAGCCGGATTCGCCGACGATCGCCAAGACCTCGCCTTCGTGAATGTCGAGCGACACGTCGCGGCAGGCGCGGCGCGTGCCATAGGCTTTCGAGAGATGTTCGGCGACGAGCAGCGGCCGTTCCTGCGCGAGGTCGATCATGCCCGCGCCGCCCGCCGGTTGGTGTCGCAAAAATCGGTATCCGAGCACACGAACATGCGACTGCCGCGATCATCGGTGATGATTTCGTCGAGGAAGCCGGCGCGCGAGCCGCAGAGCGCGCAAGGCGCGTCGAATCGCGTCGGCTCGAACGGATGGTCGTCGAAATCGAGCGACGTCACTTTCGTATGCGGCGGCACGGCATAGATGCGCTTCTCGCGGCCGGCACCGAAGAGCTGCAGCGCCGCGCAGTCGTTCATTTTGGGATTGTCGAATTTGGGTGTCGGCGAGGGATCCATGACGTAGCGGTTCTCGACCTGCACGGGATAAGCATAGCTCGTCGCAATATGGCCGTGGCGCGCAATATCTTCATAGAGCTTGACATGCATGACGCCATATTCGGCGAGCGCATGCATGCGCCGCGTCTCGGTCTCGCGCGGCTCGAGCCAGCGCAAAGGCTCGGGGATCGGCACTTGGTAGACGAGGATCTGACCGTCCTGCAAAGGCTGCTCGGGCACGCGATGGCGGGTCTGGATGATGGTCGCCTCATTCGTATGCGTGGTGGTGCGCACGCCGGCCGTCTTGGCGAAGAATTTCCGGATCGAGACGGCATTGGTCGTGTCGTCGGCACCTTGGTCGATGACCTTCAAGACATCCTGCGGGCCGAGGATCGCGGCCGTGACCTGAATGCCCCCCGTTCCCCAGCCGTAAGGCATCGGCATTTCGCGGCTCGCAAAAGGTACCTGGTAACCCGGAATGGCGATCGCCTTGAGGATCGCACGGCGGATCATCCGCTTCGTCTGCTCATCTATGTAAGCGAAATTATAGGCAAGATCGGCAGCGCTCATTCCGCAGCCTCCCGTTTCGGTTTGGTGGTCGCCGCGAAATCGGCGCGCAGCCGCCTGACGAGGCCCAGCTCGGCTTGGAAATCGACGTGATGGGGCAGCTTCAAATGCTCGACGAATCCCGTCGCCTGCACATTGTCCGAATGCGAGAGGACGAATTCTTCGTCTTGCGCCGGCGCGTTCACCTCTTCCTCCAGCTCGCGCGCGCGCAGCGCCCGATCGACGAGCGCCATCGACAAGGCCTTGCGCTCGCATTGGCCGAAGGAGAGGCCATAGCCGCGCGTGAAGCGCGGCGGCTCGCTGGCCGTCCCCTTGAATTGGTTGATCGTCTGGCATTCGGTGAATTCGATACGCCCGAGCGGCACCGCAAAGCCGACATCCTCGGCGAAGAATTCGACCTCGACCTCGCCGAAGCGAATTTCGCCGGCGAAAGGATGCGTGCGGCCATAGCCGCGCTGCGTCGAATAAGCGAGCGAGAGCAAAAAGCCTTCATCGGCGCGGGCGAGATTTTGTAGCCGCAACGGGCGCTCCGCCGGGAAGGTGAGCGGATCGCGGGTGAGGTCGGCTGTCGTCTTATCGTCATCAGGCGGCGAGTTCTCGACGAGATCCTCGGCGCCGAGAAGATCGGTCACGCGCGGCGTCGGAGTTTCAGGTGCAGGCGCGCGCGGCGCCGCCGCGACGGCTTGCGGCTGCATGAGCGAAGGATCGAGGAGGCGGTGCGTGTAATCGAAGGTCGGGCCCAGCACCTGGCCGCCGGGAAGATCCTTGAAGGTCGCCGAAATGCGCCGCCTGATATCCATCTTGCTCGTGTCGAGCGGCTCGGACGATCCGAAACGCGGCAAGGTGGTGCGGAAGGCACGCAGCAGGAAGATCGCCTCGATGAAATCGCCGCGCGCCTGCTTGATCGCCAGGGCGGCGAGGCTACGGTCATAGAGCGAGCCTTCGTTCATCACGCGATCGACGCCGAGCTTCAACTGCTCGGCAATCTGGTCGAGCGAGAGCTCCGGCACGTCGGGATCGCCACGGCGCGCCTGCGCCAAAAGCGCATGCGCATTCTCGATGGCGCGTTCGCCGCCTTTGACCGCAACATACATGTTAGCCGCTCCTCGGCACGATGCGCGTCGAGCGCGGCAGGGCTGCAACCGCTGCTGACGAAACGAAGATGAGGTCGACGCCGCACGGCGCGCAGGCCTGATTGGCGGCGATGCGCGTCTCGAAATCGTCTGGAAGAGGCGAGGCGGAAAACAAGCGCGTGCCGGCAATGCCGGGGCCAGCGAGCCTACGGGCATCGTCGCCCTCGAACCGCTCGACCTGAAGGATCAGCGTCGCCGATCGATCCGGATAATCGGCGCTGCCGAGCGCGAAGGACATGAAATCGGGACAGTTTCGCGCATCGCTCACGAAGGCGAAAGCGGCGGCTTTCGGATCGTCGACGATCCGCGCCCCCGTTTCGAAGCGCAGCCATGAAGGAGCTGCGCCAGCACGCGCGGCTTCGTCGAGCCAGACGGGCGTCTCGAAATCGATGAGGCAGAGCGCGAGGGCCGCCGCGCCGGCCGTGAGCGGCGCCGGCGCGTCAGGCGGCACAGCCGTGAGCGGCTTGACGAGACCGGGACGCGCCATGGCGTCCATGACCGCGCGGAACGTTGCCGTGTCTGCGAGGTGGCGTGCATCGTGTCGCGGCGCGGCAGCCGGCATAGTCAATCCTCCCCACGCACGAGCGTGAAAAAATCGACGCGCGTCGCCGCCGTCTCTTCGCGTTGCTGCGTGCGTGCCGCGGCGCAACGCGCGCGAACCGGCGTCAGAATGTGCAAATCCACCGCATCGCGATAGCGCAGACTCTGCCAGAGCGCATCGCACAAAGCTGCCGCGCGCGCTTTCTCCTTGTCGCGCCCCAGGACATAAGCAAAACCGATCTCGCCGGTCGCAAGCCGGACCGCCGCACGCGTGACCGGCGCCTCGCCGAGATTGAAAGCGCCGCCATCGCCGCCCATGCGCCCGCGCAGCATGACGAGCCCCGTTTCGGCCGGACGCATCTCCGTCGTCTCGACGGCGCCGATCGCCGCGAGCCCGTCACGCAGCTCGCCTAAATCCGCTTCCGCAAGCACCGCCATCGCCGCCTTGCGGCGACCTATGGCGTCGTTCTGCGTATCCGAAGATTGAAAAGCAGTCACGCATTGCCTCTTTAAGTTGTCTAGTATACTATACAACCCGGTAGAGCAATGCAATGACGCTTTGATGACGCGGGACGAAGATGAGATCTGCTGAGGAGCCGGCTGCGCCGCTCGGGATCACCTTGTGGCGGCGCATTGCCGACGAGGTCGAGCAAGGCATTGTCGGCGGCGATTATGCCAGCGGCGAAAGGCTGCCCGGCGAGGTCGACATGGCGCGTCGCTTCGGCGTCAATCGGCACACGGTACGCCGGGCGCTCGCCGAGTTGAGCGAGCGTGGCCTGGTGCGCGCGGCGCGCGGCAGCGGCACTTATGTGGGCACCACGCGCCTCGCCTATCCGATCAGCGCGCGCACGCGCTTTTCTGAAATCGTCGGAGGCGCGGGTCATGCCCCGGAGGGACGGCTCATCGCGCATCGGCGCGAGGCCGCCTCGGGGGAGATCGCCCAGCGTCTCGATATTGCCGAGGGCGATGCGGTCATTTGCCTGGAGATTCTGCGCAGCGCCGATCGCGTGCCGATCTCCTCGGTGACGAGCTACGTGTCCGCTGCCTTGATGCCGGAGGCGGCGCGCATCTTCACGAAGCTGCGCTCGATGACGAAAACGCTCGCACATTTCGGGATCGACGATTATCGGCGCCGGCAGACGAGCATTAAAGCGGCGCTCGCCGACTCGATTCAGGCGGAGCGTCTCGGCCTTTCGCCGGGGCGGCCATTGCTCGTCGTGGAAAGCATCAATGTCGACCGCAGCGGCCGACCCGTGCTGACGAGCCAGGCGCGCTTTGCTGCTGATCGCGTCGAGCTTCTGGTCGAGCATTGAGGCGCCACGTCGCCGCATTGTCATGGCTGCGTCGCATCTTTGGTATCAGTGCCGCGAAATAAGAGAGGACGAAGAATGGATCTGCGGATCGAAGGCGGCCGAGTCTTGGTCGGCGGCCGGCTGGAATCAACGAGCCTCGATCTCACCTCCGATAACGGCGGTCGCATCAAGGCGCTCGGCGATGAAGGCTCCGCCGCGCGCAGGCTCGACGTGAAGGATATGCTCGTTCTGCCGGGCATCGTCGATATTCACGGCGATGCTTTCGAACGTCAGATCATGCCGCGGCCCGGCGTCAGCTTTCCGATCGGCATGGCGCTGATCGACAGCGACCGGCAGGCGATCGCCAATGGGATCACGACCGTCTTTCACGGCGTCACCTGGTCGTGGGAGCCCGGTCTGCGCGGCGCCGCGAACGCCCGCTCGATTCTCGAGGCGATCGAGACCTTGCAGCCGCAGCTTTGCGCCGACACGCGCTTTCATTTGCGCCACGAGACCTTCAATCTCGAAGCCGAGACGGAGATTTCGGAATGGCTCGCGGCCGGCCGCATTCATGCGCTCGCCTTCAACGACCATCTCACCGCAACGCTCGATTCGCCGCGGCGTGCCGAAAAGCTTGGGCAGATGGTGCCGCGCTCGGGCCTCGATACTGATGCTTTCATGCGTGTCGTCGATGCGGTGGCAGCAAAGCGCGCCGACGTGCCTGCATCGATCGCGCGGCTGGCAGCGCAAGCCGTCTTGCATAAAATTCCACTTCTGTCGCATGACGACACCAGCCCCGCGCAGCGCCAATGGTTTCGCGATCGCGGCTGTCGCGTCGCCGAATTTCCGACGACCGAAGAGACCGCGAAAGACGCAGCATTCGGCGGCGACGATATCGTGCTCGGCGCGCCCAATGTCGTGCGCGGCGGTAGCCATATAGGCTTCGTCAAGGCGAGTGACATGATCGGTCGGGGTCTCTGCTCGGTGCTTGCGTCGGATTATTATTATCCGGCGCCGCTCGCTGCGGCCTTCCGCCTGGCGGCCGATGGAATAGCGCCAATCGAGAAGGCATGGTCTTTCGTCTCCGCGACACCGGCGCGTGCGGTCGAGCTTGACGACCGCGGCGTCATCGCGATCGGACGTCGCGCCGACCTCGTCATCGTCGAGGCTTCCGACTTGATGGCCCCGCGCATCGAGGCCGTCATTGCCGGCGGTCGCGTGGCTTATCTGCGCGATCTGGAAAGGCTAAGGCCTGGCAAGAGCTGATGTCGGCTGCCCGTTACGCGATCTATTTCGTTCCCGCTGCGCAGAGCGCTCTCTACCAAATCGGCGCGGCGCTCCTCGGCTACGACGTCTATGACGGCGCCCTGCTGCCTTTCCCCGACGATCTCGCGGCGAGCCCCGACGCGTGGTCGGACCTCACCCGCGCGCCGCGCCTCTATGGATTCCACGCGACGCTGAAGGCGCCGTTCCGGCTGCGTCCGGGGCGCAGCGCCGAGGAGCTTGCGGCGCATTTCAAGACTTTTGCCGCCAGGACGCGAGCGGGCGTGGTCATCGTGCCAGCGCTGCGCCAGATCGAAAGCTTTGCGGCGCTCGTGCCGCGCGAACCGTCCGCCGCGCTCGACGCGCTCGCGGCCGATTGCGTCCAAGCCTTCGACGAGTTTCGCGCGCCGCTCAGCGATGAGGATCGGCGCAAACGTCTGGCGGCGCCGCTCTCGGCGCAGCATCAAGCGAATTTGGAGCGTTGGGGCTACCCTCATGTCTTCGAAGAGTTTCGCTTCCACATGACACTGACCGGCCGGATTCCGCCTGCGCAAAGCGCCGAGGTGCTCGCCTATCTGCGGCGAAAGCTCATCACGATCGAAGGCCGGCCTTTGCCGATCGATCGCCTCGCTCTGCTGTGCCAACCGAGCCCGCAGGCCCCGTTTCGCCTCGTCGCAAGCGCCCCTCTCACAGCGGCCTTTTAGGCTTCGTCATCCCACTGTCACGCGCCGCGGATAGCTGAATTAGCCTTGCTCGAGGAGGCTTGATTGGCATCTGCAGCCCTTGTCGAGGTGCGCCGAGTCTCCAAGACCTTTGGTCGCGCATCGGTTTTCCGCGATATTTCCTTTCGGCTCGACAAAGGCGAGATGGTGGCCTTGATCGGCGCCTCCGGCTCGGGCAAGTCCACCTTGATCCGGGCGATCGCGGGCCTCGAGCCGATCGATACCGATCGCTCCAACGGGCAAATGCCGCCGAGCGGCATCGACCTTTTCGACCTTCCAATGCAGCGCGACGGCCGCATCAAAGGCTCGGCCAAGCGGCTGCGGGTCAGGGTCGGCGTCATTTTCCAGCAGTTCAACCTCGTGCCGCGGCTTTCGGTGCTGACCAATGTCTGCCTCGGCTTTTTGGGACGCATGCCGAGCACGCGCAGCCTGTTCGGCCGCTTCACCACGGATGAAAAGCAGCGCGCCGTGCAGGCGCTCGCAAGGGTCGGCATGGCCGAGCACGCGTTACGCCGCGGCGCCGATCTTTCCGGCGGCCAGCAGCAGCGCGCGGCGATTGCCCGCACGCTGGTGCAAGGCGCCGAATTCATCATCGCCGACGAGCCCATCGCCTCGCTCGACCCCGCATCGGCGCGCCGCGTCATGGATATTCTCGCCGATCTCAACAAGCGCGACAGGATCAGCGTGCTCGTTTCCTTGCATCAGGTCGATTACGCCTTGGCCTATTGCCCGCGCACCATCGCACTCAAGGGCGGCAGCATCGTTTATGACGGTCCGTCAAAAGCGCTGTCTCCGGCGCTTTTGAACGCGATCTACGGCGACGAAAGCCGCGAGCTGTTTTCGGACGGCCTTGCCGCGGCGCTGCCACAGCCGATCAGCGTCGACGACGATGCCATTGTTCCGCTCGCGCGAAGGGCGTGAGGACGGCGCCCGCGTGAGCGCGCGGAAAACATCCATTTCCTTCCAGCATCAGGAGGCGACTTAATGTTGCGACAGGCACTCACCGGCTTCGCGCTCTTGCTCGGGCTCGCGGCATCCCTTCGCCCGGCTTTGGCAGAGACCCCGACAGAGATCAATTTCGGCGTCATCTCGACGGAATCCTCGCTCAACCAGAAGAAGAATTGGGAACCCTTCCTCGAGGCCATGTCGGCGGCGACGGGCCTCAAGATCAATGGGTTCTACGCCACCGACTATGCCGGCGTGATCGAGGCCATGCGCTTCAACAAGATCCAAGTCGCCTGGTACGGGAATAAGGCGGGCATGGAAGCCGTCGACCGCGCCAATGGCGAAGTTTTTGCGCAAGTCGTCTCGCGCGACGGCAGCATCGGCTATTATTCGCATGTCATCGTCCATGCGGATTCGCCCTATGCGGTGATCGACGACATTCTGAAATGCGACAAGTCGGTGGATTTCAGCATCGGCGATCCCAACTCGACCTCGGGCTATCTGGTGCCGAGCGCCTATATCTTCGCCGCGCGCAATATCGATCCGAAGACATGCTTCAAGACCCTACGCAATGCGAGCCATCAAGCCAATGCGATGGCCGTCGCCAACAAGCAGGTCGCGGCAGCCACGAATAATAGCGAAGACCTCCAGCGCCTTGCGGCCACCGCGCCCGACGCGCGTAAGAATATCAAGATCATTTGGACGTCGCCGATCATCCCGCTCGATCCGCTGGTCTGGCGCAAGGATCTCGATCCGGCGGTCAAGACGAAGCTCTTTACGTTCCTGATGGGCTATGGCCGCCTTGGCACCCCGGACGAGGTCAAAGCCGCGCGCGCGGTCCTCGCCAATCTCGTCTGGTCGCCTTTCAATCCGTCCTCGGACGCGCAATTGCTGCCCGTGCGTAAGCTCGAGGCGAGCAAGAACCTCCTGAAGGTCCAAGCCGACGACAAGCTCTCGCCGGAGGAGAAAGGAAAGCAGAGCGCTGAGATTCGCGCAGAACTCGCCAAGATCGAAGCCGAGGAAAAACAGGCCGCCACCGACGGCTTTCATGCGCAGGTGGCTGCGTTCGTCGCCGCCGACAAGGCGGGTGATACCGCGAAGGTCAAAGAGATGATCGCGCAGTTCGCCGCGGCGCTCGCGCATACGCAGTGAAACGCATGCCGGGCCAAACGGCATGAGCGAAGCGATCGGAGAAGGGCCGGCTTTGGTCGTGCCGAGCCGGCCGCTCGCGGAGCGGCTGCAGACCTGGTCGGTCTGGGCCATCGTCGTCATCTTGCTCGCATGGAGCTACAAACCGGCGGAAATGTATCGCGCCGTGCAGCTCTTCACCGATTGGCGCAATATGGCGCAGTTCGGCGCGGCGTTTCTGTCGCCGAATTTTCACGAGTGGCAATCCTATCTCGCAGATATGATCGTCACCGTGCAGATCGCGATCTGGGGCACGGCGCTCGCAGTCGTCGCCGCCATTCCCGTTTCGATTCTGATCTCGTCGAATGTTTGCCCGCAATGGGTCGTGCAGCCGATCCGCAGGTTGATGGATGGCTGCCGGGCCATCAATGAGATCGTCTTCGCGCTGATGTTCGTCGGAGCGGTCGGCCTTGGACCCTTCGCCGGCGTGATGGCGCTCTTCGTCCATAATCTCGGGGTGATCTCGAAGTTGTTTTCCGAAACGGTGGAGGCGATCGATCCGCGCCCGGTCGAAGGCATCCGCTCGACCGGCGCCGGGCGCCTGCAGGAGGTGATCTTCGGCATCGTGCCGCAAGTCCTGCCGCTCTGGACCTCGCTCACGCTCTATCGCCTGGAAACCAATGTGCGCTCGGCGACGACGCTGGGCATTGTCGGCGCCGGCGGCATCGGTCAGACGCTCTATGAGAGCATCCGCGCCTTCCAATATGCGGAAACGGCGGCCCAGGTTCTCATCGTCGTCGTGACCGTCGTCATCATCGACGTCACCAGCGCCCGCCTGCGCAAATCGCTGATTTGAGGGGCGCCGCGCGGCATGCGATGGGATGCCGCGCAGCGTTCAATTATTCGGCTGCGACGGCAGTCGTCCCGACTTGCAAAGCCGGATTGATCTCGCAAGCTTCCGACCAGGTCAGGACTTCCAGAGACCGGACGAATTTTCCGGCGCCGTCGGTCTCCGCGCAGAAGAGGCCGAGCTCGATGATCTCCTCTTCGCTGAAATGCTGTTTCAGCGCGTCATAGACCGCGTCCTGATCGAGCGCGTCGTGATGCGCCTTGAACTTGTCGGCAAATCGCAGCGCGGCACGTTCCTGCTCGGTGAAGAGCGGGCTCGTCTCATAGGCGGAGAGCGCGGCGATCTTCTCCTCGCTCAACCCCTCCGCCTGCGCCACCTTGGAGCGGACGGTGGAACAATAGCCGCATTGATGCGCGATCGAGATGCGGATGCGGCAGAGCTCCTTGAGCGCTGCCGGCAAGATTCCGTCATAAAAGATGGAGCTCCAATAGCGCACCCAGGCGCGTCCGGCCTTGCTGCGCGTCATGATGCGCACGACCCTCGGGTCCGGCGCGCCGGATTGATGCGCCTTTTCGATCAGCTCCGTCGCCTCGGGGCTTTGTTCGTCTTCCGTAATAAATCGAAGTCTCGGCATGACCTCTTTCCTCCCTTAAAGACCCTCATTCATATCATGACGAAAAATCTATCATGGTCATACGTTTTATGTATGATCACGCATGGATGAAACCGTTCTTCGCCGTTTCCTGACCATCGTCGGCGCCGGCAGCTTCGGACGCGCGGCGAAAGCCCTCGGCGTCAGCCAACCGACGCTGAGCCGGCAGATGGCCGGCTTGGAAACCGAGCTCGGCGTCGCGCTTTTCGTGCGCCACAGGCAAGGCGTCGGCCTTTCCCGCGCCGGCGAGCGCGTTTGCGAGCAGGCCCGTTCGCTCTTGCGGCAGATGGAGCATTTGCGCACGGATGTGCGCATGCAGGTCGACGCGCCGTCCGGCCCGGTCGTGCTCGGCTTGCCCGTCTCGCTCATCCGACTTCTCGGCCCTCAGATCGTTGCCTCTTGCCGGCGGCTCTATCCGGCAATTCTCCTTCAGATTTGCGAAGGCATTTCCGACGAGCTCGAAGATATGCTGATCCGCAATGCGGCGGATCTCGCCATTCTGATCTCCGACCGGCGGCCTCTCCCGCAGGTTGCGATGCGGCCGCTCGCCCGCGAGGACGTGATGATCGTCGGCCCGAGAGGCCTCACATCCGACAAGCCGATCGACGTCGCCGAGCTCGCCGGGCAGCCGCTCATCGTGCATCCGGCCCCCAATCATTTGCGCTGGCTGACCGAGATCGGCTTTCGCCGCAAAGGCCTTAGGCCGAACATTGCCGTCGAGGTCGACAGCCTGGCGATGATGCTCGATCTCGTGCGCGAGGGCCTTGGCTACGCGATCGTGCCGCGCTGCGTCGCTGCTGCCGCCGACGGTCCGATCGAGACGGCGCGCGCGCGCGGCCTCAGCGTCAGTTGGACGCTCGCCATCAACAAGGCGCGCGCCGCCACGCCCGCGACCCAACATGTCGAGAAGCTGATCCACGATATCGTGCGAAAGCAAATTCAGGAACGCGCCTGGAAGGCCGTGCGCCTCTAGCACATCGGACCCAAAGTGGCCCGGTTTTGGGATCAATCCGATGCACAAAACGCTGGAGCGGCAGCTCTGACTCTATTTCCCGGCCAAGCGTTGATATCGCCACAACACGTGGTTCCGGGAAGAAGGGGATCTCAGTGCTGTCGGCGATCGCGTCACGTGCGTTCGAGGATCGACATGCCGCGTACCCTGTCGATGACAAAGATCAGACGCCGGTCGTCTTCGTAGACATCGTTCGTCGACACCCGGATCGCCGGATTTGGCGCATCGGGTATGAAATAGGCCACTTCTTTGGGCGACATCGGGTTAGCGATGTCGATGATCCGCAGTCCCTGCGCAAACCAGGCGACGGGAATTTCGGTACCCCGGACGAGTTCCACAGGCTGATGACACCCAGTCATCAGAGGGTGGCGCTGTCCGTGCAGGCCCTCGACCTGAAAGCTCGCGACCGGTATCGGACGCTGCTCGTCCGTCGCATCGACAAGCCATAGGAAGGCCGCCATCTCGAGAGCCGCGCCCGCCGGCTGCCGATCCACGTCCTCGTCGGCGCAGATCAGCCAGCGGCGGCCGTGGATTGTGAAGGGTACCGGTACGGCCGAATGCGCTGGCCAAGGGAATGGCGGACTCCAGCCAAAACGCGATACCAGCTTGGGGGCCGTCATGTCCTCGATGTCGAGGATTGCGATGCCGCCATGCCAATAGCTGACATAGAGCCGATTGCCTTCCCGAATCGGATGATGGCAGCGATGCTGACGCCCATGCCATGACGGCTCTTCGCCGCCAGCGATCCATTGGCCCGGCATCCACCAGCGGCCGACCTCGACCGGATGCTCGGCATCGGCGAGGTCCAGGATCATGACGATATTGCCGCGATAGCCATCGAGTTCAGGCGATATGTAGGCGTAGCGGCCGTCAAACGTGAAGCGATGCACGCCGATGCCGTCGCAATACCAATGGGTGATCTCGCGTGGTTTCGCGGGATTGCTGACGTCGTAGATACCGAGGCCGCCGCGTCCTTGCGCACCATGCACGATACGTTCGCGATTGACGAGCATCAGGCCGTTGGCCGAGCGTACTTTGTGGGCATGGTAGCCCTTGGGTGCCGGCACCTGCGCGAGCAGCCGCGGATGAGCGGGGTCGGCGACGTCGACGATCGAGGTGCCATCGCCATCCTCGATATGCGCGATATAAGCGATGTTGCCTTCCACATGGACCTGTCCGCCGCCGGGGCAGTCGAACCATGCAACCTGACGCAATCCCCGAGCCTGCGGCATCGCCGCTCCCTTTCACTTCTTGCTGACCGGCAACTCTTCGCGCTCCGCTCCGTTATTGCTTGAGTGTTGCAGCGCATAGAGGCGGAAGCGATCGTCTACAAGTGTTCGCGGGTCGACCTTCGTGCGGACATTACCTTCCTCGATCTGCCAATCGAGATATTGATCGACGAACGCGAACGAGGGTGCCATATCCTCCGGGATGCCGAGAGGCGGCGTCTCCGGAGTAACCACAATGTTGTACTTTTTGAGTATTGCGACAATAGCAGGCATATCGTGCTTTTCGGCGCCAAAGGCTCGTTGGTAGTCACGCATCCCTTGCAGAAAGGCGATCATATAGCGATTGCCGGCGTCGACATTCTTCGTGAGCTTCGGCCCATAAATCAGATAGCCCGCAGGAAAGTTGGGAAACTTCTGATCGATGGTCGCGATGCGGACGCCGTCTCCCTTCTCGACGAGAAGAGTGGCGAAGGGCTCGTTGACGCTGCCGCCGTCGACTGCGCCATTGACCATGGCGGAAACCGTATTGGCGATACCCAGCGCCACGAAGTTGATGTCCTTGTCGTTGACGCCCGCTTCGCGTCCCAACATGGCGGTCATCCATTGACTGGGGGCAGCCAGGCCCGTTGAAAGCCGCAACCCTTTGAGGTCTGCGGGGCCTTTGTAACGTCCGCTGTCGACCAGGCTCTTGCGGATAACCAGAGCGATGGTTCCATGCCCGGGCGTATTGTTTCCGGCGCTCGCCACGATGCTCATATCGATATGGCGCAAGCGCGCATTGAAGATCGCTGGGCTGATGCCGTTTTGCAGGACATCGATCGCGCCGATCGACAGCGCTTGATTGGCATCGGCCGAACCCGGGAAGATCACGACCTCCACATCGAGGCCTTGGGCTTTGAAATATCCCTTCTCCAGCGCGATCAGAGAACCGGCGTCGAACAGCGCCGAAATGATGCCGAGCTTCAGTTTCAAAGGTTCCGCGGCCGACGCGCGCAGGCCTGCGCTCGAGCACCAGATGGCACAAGCGAGAATCAAGACGGCGCATAGGCACCGGCTTCGACGAGACAAGTCCTTCATCCGGATCCTTCCTGGTTTCGTCTCAACGGCGCGAGAACCGGTCATCACTCGCGCCTTCTTCCAAGGCGGCTAAGCGCCGCGCAGAACACCGGGCAGCCAAAACGACACGATGCCGATGAATGCAAGGGTGACAAGGCAGGCATACATATTCTCACAGCCAGCATTGGCCACGCTTTCCAGATTAGGAAGCCAAGCCCGCCAACCGTCGAAACCAGCTCGGCCATCACGAGCGGGAGCAGAGCCGTGCCCCAATCCCACGAAGATCGTCGGCAGGCTTAGGAGTCGCAATGTACCAGAGGGTTACGCCCAAATGATAGAAAGGCGAAGCCTCAGTTGCGTGTCGGGATGGACGATGTGAGATCCCAATCCCCTGGCTTGCCTTCGGGCACGAAGGCGCCGTCCTCGCGCAGCGTGCCGCGCGCCGGCTGCTGCTGCGGCGGCACGTAGGCGCGCGCCGAGGCGGGGGGACGGCTCGAGAGCTCGACGGGCGGCGGAAGCGCGGCGGCAGGCGCCGATCCGGGGCCCATATGAAGCGCCAGCGCCGTGGTGCCGGCGGGGCCGACTTGCACCATGTCGAGATCATCATCGATCCCCGGAGCATCCGGCAGCCCGTCGGGCGGGGGCAGCGGCGTGGTGCTCATGTTCGGCGCCGGCTTGCAGATCCGCCGCGGCCCACGCGACGAATTGCCGTGCATCGCCAGATCGACATGAAAATGGTTGTAGTGGAAGACATTCGCGCCGGGGCCCAGCACCGTCGTGAAGGTGTTGCAGGCGCCGCCATGCACTTCACGCAGAAAGGCCTGGGTCTGCTCATCGCCATGCGGCCAATCCCGCACGATCGAGATTTGGCGTCCATCGGCGAGGCGGAAACCGCCAATATCGATGGCATTGCCGAACGAATGCTCCGAAAGCTGCGCCCCGGCCTGGTTGTTGATGCCGCGGCAGCTATAAGTGCCCATCGAATCGATCTCGGTGACGGGCATGCCGAAACGCGCTTGCGCGGCCGGCTGCACCGTGTCGGCGAGCCAGCGGTCGAGCGCTGCGATCATCGGACAGTCGAGCGTATAGGTTGCATTGAACTGGACCGCGCCGCCTTGCAGCGCCGTCACCTTGAAGGGATGGGTCAGCCCGCAAATGCCGGGACCGTCGATGGGATGCGAAGGCTGCACATAGGCCGAGACCTGGACGAGCCTTTGCGCGATGCAGGCGTTTTCCGCCTGCTCGCGCCAAGCCGGCCGCCGCGGGCGCTCGTAATTCGAGCAGCCGGCAAGCGTCAGAAGAGAGGCCGCAAGGGCGATGAACGGCAATACGCGACACGCCATTCATGAGAATTGTCGCAAATATCTTAAGTGCGGCTAAAGGCTTGCGGTTAACGGAAGGCTTCGTGCCCCTGGCTCAGGCTTTCAGGCGGCTATGCTTGCGCCCGTATGAAAAATAGATCGCAAGGCCGATCGCGAGCCAGACCGCGAGCCGGACCCAGGTCTGCCATGGCAGGCCTTGCATGAGGAACAAGGCGGAGGCGACGCCGGCCGGCGCGACGAAGAAGACGGCAGGCACCTTGAACGGCCGCCGCAGAGCGGGATCGCGCAGCCGCAGCACGAGCACGCCGGCGCTCACGATCGCGAAAGCGAAGAGGGTGCCGATGCTGACGAGCTCGCCGACGAGCTCGATCGGCAGGATGCCCGCGAGAACGGCGACCAAGAGGCCGGTGACGATTGTCGCGATATAAGGCGTGCGAAAGCGCGGATGCACGCGCGCCGCAAAAGGCGGCAGAAGTCCGTCTTCCGCCATCGCGTATAAAATCCGCGGCTGCGCGAGCAGAAGCACGAGGATCACGGAACTGAGCCCGAGGATCGCGCCGAGCTTCACGACCGGGGAGAGCCAGACGAGGCCGATCGCATCGATGCCGACGGCGATCGGGTCGGGCACATTCAGCTCATCGTAAGGCATGATGCCGGTGATGACGAAGCTCACGAGCACATAGAGCAAGGTGCAGACGGCGAGCGAGCCGAGCATGCCGAGCGGCAAGTCGCGCTGCGGGCGCTCGGCTTCCTGCGCCACGGTCGAGACGGCGTCGAAGCCGATGAAGGCGAAGAAGACCACGGCTGCGCCACGGATAATGCCGCTCCATCCGAAAGCGCCGGGACCGGCCGCGGGCGGAATGAAGGCGCCGGTGGGATTGCCGGCCGTCACCCAATGCGACGTGCTGACGAAGCCAAGACCGGCGCCGATGAAGATCAAGATGATCGCCACTTTGATCAAGACGATCACGCTGTTGACGCGCGCCGATTCGCGGATGCCGACGACGAGGAGGCCCGTCGCCGCAAGCACGATGAAGATCGCCGGCAGGTTGAGCACCGCCTCGGTCCGCGACCAGATGCCCGTCGCGGGGTCGAGCGCCAGCGGCGCGCTGGCGAAG